>Ga0209067_10000464_pt1 | contig 25783 bp, 29 predicted proteins | sample ColStrG_CSR_2013_FD_187199 | JGI IMG/M metagenome (GOLD analysis project Ga0209067, IMG submission 187199) | Freshwater sediment microbial communities in response to fracking from Pennsylvania, USA - Cold Stream Run_MetaG_CSR_2013 (SPAdes)... | ecosystem: Environmental > Aquatic > Freshwater >... | reverse complement strand
ACCCATTCTAAGTGCTCGGCAGTTTCCCGCGGTTTCTTCCCTGGGGTCCTATCAGTCGCCCGCCCGCAAGGGTTACAGGCGCGTGATCGGACTGCGCGTAAGGGCGGGCAACTGACAAGCCTTAACCAATGCGGACGGATTGGTATTTGGGAAGCGGACATTGCCACTGCCGACATAGGTCGCGAAAATAAACGTGACACCAAAAAATATCCTAAGATCAAACAAATGGAAACAATCGCATTTCTGATCGATAAATTTTGTATATTTATTCACTAATTGAGTCTATAGACCACTCAATTTAAAAATGGTCCCATAATTATTTTGACCGCCGGTTTGAGTCGTTCCATACAAATTACCCGAGCTATCCCACGTAAGGGGCGAAGGGTTACCACCATCGGTTGTTCCCGTGAACGTGTGCAGAATTTCAAACTGCCAAGATCCAGAATTTGGCGTCATACGGTAAACTACGCCTAAACCACTACAGCTTACGTTGCTGTTATTCGAAGTAGTACCATACAAAGCCCCCGAAGAATCTAAAGCTAGGTTACCTAAGGGACATCCACCGTCCGCGCCATTTGTGAATGAGTGAATTTCAGACCATACCCCAGAGTCGGAAATCATGAAAACAGACCCATAGCCATATATCCCTCCCGTCGCTGTACCAAACATGTTTCCAGATGCGTCGATTGTCAGTCCACCATTCGGTCCAAATCCGCCCGAAAATGAATGGATTAAAGTCTCCACGCCATTTGGTGCGATTTTGAAGATACTTGCTCCGACTGGACCAGCATAAGTTGTAACGTACAAATTACCCGTCCCATCTATTGCCGGACTGCCTAAGGGGAGTCCACCGTCAGAAACACCTCCCATAAAAGAATGTAAAACCGACTCAATTCCAGTTGGTGTAAATTTAAATACTGTTCCTAAGCCGCCAGCCCCATCGTTCGCTGTGACACCGTATATGTTTCCTAAATTATCCATTGCAAGACCAGGCAAAGGAATTGAACCATCGGTTACACCCCCCTTGAATGAGTAAAGGACGGTCTCAGTTCCACTGGGAGACAATTTGAAGATTGTTCCCAATCCGCCTGTTCCCAGTCCATTGGTGCCTCCAAATTGAGTCGTTCCATAAAGATTACCTGACGAATCGATAATCATTCCTGCATTCGGCTGCGTTCCATCAGATGGTGGACCACCAAATGTATACAAAATTGACTGTGTACCTGACGGAGTAACTCTATAAATTTCGCCAACGGCGGGGCTGCCATAGCCATATGGAACCCCATAAAAATTCCCACTTTTGTCAACCGTCAATTCGCCCTTAACTAAGATTTGACTGAATGAATGGAAGGTCTCAAACACAATATTTCCGGTAGATAAACATTGAAACGTCAAGTTATTAACGTTTGCGCCTTGTATCACTCCAGCATTGAAACTTGGTGGCAATATTGAACAGAGTTCGCTACTTGGTTGTTGACTTATCGTTACGTTATAAACCGCGTTATTTGGCATCGCTGTCGGAAATTGAAATGTTCCATTTGCTGACACGATCAACGTATCGGTTCCATTATTTTTAAAGGTTATTTTTGAATTTGGGCTTAATCCAACTACAGAAACGGATACGGTATAGGAAGAATTTACTTGACCGCTTGATCCAACGCCACTCGATCCACCACTGCAACCATTTAAAAATAATCCGGCCATTAAAATCAAGAGTACAAGTGTTCGATATTGCATTTTATTTTGCCTTCGATCCTAAAAATCAAGCCACGCGAATAAGTATTTGGTTATTTATCGTTGATTATGTTTAAGTATTCTGCTTTTTTTCTCATTTTCAAATCAAAATCGATTCACCCTTTTGTGCCGGGAAGCGACTTTCGCTGTAATACCCTGAACGATATCTTACTTTCTCTAAACGCCAATTCAAAAGACATCAACAATCTGAACAATTGCTAAATTGGTCGATGCAACAAAATACGAAACAAATCGTTTAGCGACCTTTGACAAAATTTTTTACAGCTTAAATATGATGCCAACGGGCCCATAACCTGGTCCATCTAGTGTTCTTCCATAAAAGTGGCCATTATTTCCTAGTATGAGGTCCACTGGGCCTGAACCATCTATCCCACCCGTAAATGAATAAACCGTGACCAAATTTCCATTTGGAGAAAATTGGTAGATCGTTCCATAATCGTATGATCCTCCACCCATACTGGTTCCGTAGAAATTCCCATCATTGCCCTGAATTAAAGATGACCCGGGCCCATAGGGGGCTTCATTGCCTTTGTTAAATGAATATAATACAGTTTCAGTACCAGACGGAGAGATCTTAAAAATCGCTCCATAATCGTACGTGCCGCCGGAACTTGTACTGCCGTAAAAGTTACCATCACTTGCTTGTAGCACTCTTGTTCGATACGGCCACTTTGCATCACCGGCGGCGCCAAACGAATGAAGAATTGTTTCCGTGCCATCACTGGTCATTTTAAATACGGTACCACCGTTGTCCGTTCCACCAAACTCTGTTGTTCCATAAAAATTACCATCAGTGCCTTGTATCATCGCGGAATAGGGATTTGCACCGTCACCTGTTGCACCAAATGAATACAAAATGGTTTCTTGGCCGGCCAGTGTCATTCTAAAAAAAACACCGCTAGTACCGAACGCAGAATTTGGACTCGGATGCACTCCGCCATTAAGAGTCGTCCCGTATAAATTTCCATCCGCACCTATCGTCAATCCATTTGGACTGCTACCGTCCCCAGGCGCCCCGGCAAAGGAATACAGGACTGTTTCCGTTCCCGACAAGGTCAATTTGTAAATGACGCCGTTGCCGGTTGCGCCTCCGCCAACTGTCTCACCATATAAATTCCCGTCGCTAGCCTGAACAAGGGCGCCATATGGAAAACTTCCGTCATTGGGACCTCCTGCAAACGAATAAATGATCGAGAAGCTTCCATCCGGTGTAATTTTAAAAACGAAGCCGTTGTCCACCAAACCATCGTTCGCCCCACCGTAGAAATTACCGTCGTTTGCCAACAGCAAGTTGGTAACAAATTCGCCATTGGCTGAGCCCAATACCCTAAGCTTCGACGTCACACAATTAATGTCAACATTAGACACATTCGCGCTCAAAAAACTACCCGTCGCTTTCGAGGGAGTACATGTCTGCAGCAAAGGATCTGTTTTTATTGATACGTTGTAGGAGGTACCTTTACCTAACATATCCGAAAAAGCAAAACTCGTGTTCGACTTTACTTCGGTAGGATTACTTCCATTGTTAAGCAAGGTCACTTGTCCCCCCGGATTCATGCCCGTCACCATCCCGCCAATAGTATATGGAGGCCCTGAAGTGGCACTTCCGCCACCACCGCCACATGCGGTCGCCAAAATAACCGCCGAAGCGACTGTCACGAACGTTTTGCAAGTTACTGAATGGTTGCGCATTATTTTCATATTATCGGTTCCCAATTTTTGACCTTATGAAGGTTGCCACGATGGTTCCTTCGAATTTATCCGGATACTAATCCATTCTCTTATCGCAAAAAATTAGAAACGCTTGAATCTGTCAGCTTTGTGCTGTCTGCTGCACTACGTTTTTGTACAAATTTCGGTGTCCTATGACACTACGGTTTATATGGAAATTCACCCATCCCGTCAGACCAGATTCTTGCAGCCACGCCGGTCTGAATAATGTTTTGCAATCCTCGATTAAATTCTTTGAGTACCGCTCCGTTCGGACCATTCTTTTTGGTGACGAGATAACTTGCGGGTGGTTTGGCCCAATTGGCGACACTATGACTTATTAAAGGATCATGGAGAAAATCAATGTCATTAGAACCATTTACAACAGCTTCGAGCTCTTCTAAAAAGTAATCGCAGCGGCCCGAAATTAATTTGCGATAGACGGATACATAGTCCAACGTAAGATCAAGATCTGCAGGCCCTAGTCCATAATGCGAATAACTATATCCATAAATTCCGCAACCGTGAAGTTTTTTGAGGTCATCTGCACTTGCAACCTTTAAGCTTTTTGAGGCCAGAAAAAAAATTGAAGGCGAAAAGGTGTTGTAGTGATCCGAATAATCAAATATTTTCGCCCGCTCGTCGTCATAGTAGGCCCCTAAGGCAAAGTCGACATAACCTAGCTCAACATCACGTAGACAACGTTTCCAGGGGCCGTCATTAATTAACGTGACGTTGATGCCAATTTGTCGGAACGCCTCAAGAACAATGCGAACTCTTGGACCAGAGAACAGCTTTTCTTCTGAAGGCATTTTGTTTTCCGAATTCAATCCATCTATATCGACGCAAATTTTTAGCGGCTTCGTCGAATCTGCATGGGAGTCAGGTAGCACTAGGATGTAAAAAAGGAGCACCCAAAAAATAAAGGTACAAATGACTTTCGCGTTCGGCGCAACGTCCTTCGCAGGAGATAAACGCAATCCCATATCCATTTCCAATAAAGTCCACATGAAATTCATTTTTTGCATCCGCTTACGGTTGCAAAATCCAAAGTTAAAAAAGCGTGAAGTTACATAATTAAAGTTACCTTTGTCTTTCAGTTTATCTGAATCGTAGAATATTCTTGAAAGTAGTCTTCTTGTTTGCGCTCCCATAATCGTGTACTAAGATATTCATGTATCGATTAAAGGCGAATTTTGGATTGACCATCCGACTGGCGGTTATGTGCCGCGTCCGGCCCTTTGTGCTGACTTTCATTACTTTATAAAGATTCCAACTGCGAAAGCTGATACGACGAATCTTGCCAACCATCCCAATGCATGAGCAACCAATAAGAGAGGATGCAGCTTCATGAAAATATAATTGCTAATTAAATGCGGGACCGCCGTCATCGTCCAAAGACCTGTTGCAAGCACAACCAAAGGGACTGCCGTTATAACATTTAGATAGACGCAGCCAAGTACGAACAACAAAGGCGTCAGAGTACAGACAATGGCTGTGCGAATGACAGCCTTGCTTTCATCATTACTTCCGGTCGGAAGTCGCCAAACTTCTGGATATTCATTGTAATGATTATGAAATAGTACGCCGAAAAATAGCCAGTCCGTTAGCGACGCGGCTACGATCGCAGCCACGCATGCTTCCCCAACCTTGATCCAGTTCATGAATGACTCCTTTTCTTCTGCATTGCGGTTATTTGCAAGTGAAACACAGCACTTGAAAAATCAGAAGTATTTCTTCCAGCATCTAAAATGGACCCAACAATTTCTATAAATTGGATTTTTAATCAATGTCGGAAAAGTGCTCCGCCGAATTGGATCATATCACTTGATACACTAGCGAATCGCTAACTTACCGTCACCCTCAACCAAAATAAATTGGTCCAAAAGAATTTCAGCCATCGTTTCGACGTCGTTGTCCTGTACAGCTTTCTGATACGTTGTATCCAAATTGGCTAGAGTTTCTCGATCTTCTATTTCCGTCGCAAGTGAAAGTTGAGAAAGAAAAAACGAAGATACTACGAAGAAAAATCCGAAATTACGAATGAAGATTGTATTCAAAGTAACCTCCTGGATTAGCAATCTTTAAATTAAATGCCGCCTCGAATAGCTTCTTGGCGCCGATTTCTGTCGATCAGGTTCGAACCATTTGTGAATCTTCAAGACTTTGGAGCGGGAAGGCTCTTGGAACAAACCCGTCCTTAAGGATGAAACGCTTTACCTTGCTCCATCATTGCAAGAATTACCTTCATGCGTTTTTCTCTGGTTTCCGGTTTCTTTGCCGTTTCAAGACGATACACAATCGAATATACATTCGCTTTGTTGAGTGTCCTGAAGAATGTCTCAGCTCTTTTATTTTTGCTTAGTTCCTTCAGGAAGTCTTCTGGCGGAGTGGCATTCCGAGATGAAGAATATGCAGCTTCCCACCTGCCATCGGCCTTGGCGGCTTCAACTGCTTCAATTCCTGCAGGAGCCATTATTCCCTCATGAATAAGTCGTTCCACATGCTGCGTGTTTATTTTCGACCACCCGCTTTTGGGGCGTCTCGGTGTAAATTTCTGCAGCCATGACCATTCGTCGGAAGGCTTTTTCTGACCATCGATCCAACCGTAACATAGCGCCTGATCAAGCGCCTGGGCATAGGTCAGGAACTTTTCATCTGAATTTTTTTTGAAAATGCGCAACCATATACCCGCACACTCTGTATGATTTTTCTCCAGCCAATGTCGGAATTCTGCAGAAGTTTTGAAGTGTAAGGTTTCCATAAATTGTGCCTCATTATTGCGCATCAACACAGCAGTTTTCGTTGTCTTACGGTTCCGCGTTCCAGATATTGACGACGCCAAATTTCGCAGCAATTACTTATCTCTTCTTGTTGGCTCTGAATCATGCAGGTATTTGGTATAAATATCTCGTGGTGGGGCGATTGCCAATTGCGCCAATATTCTTCCTACAGCGCCACGGTGATAACCACCATGGGTAATGATGTGGAACAGCATCTCCTCCCGCGTCATTTCTCCGCTATCGCCATCAACAAATGTAAATGCCAGTACTTCTTCCAACACACTGATATCTGACTCGGCAACATACTTGATGTACCAACGATCCATTTCCTGGACAGCAGCCCACAGACTTTCCAACGTCGGTGTTTCGGGCGTATTGGTTGCCGTAAATTGATGTTTCATTTTCTGCAAATTTGCCTTGAAGATGCAGTCGACAACGTAAATATGATTCAAAATTCGAAGCGCAGAGTGAAGCTCATTTTTATGAGCTTCGGAGTTCAACTTTTTCATTGCCGCATAAAGTTCTTCATTGGCCCATGATTTGTATTTGAACAGAGAAACCAGAATTTTCGAGGTACGCATAAATTTATAAATTGGGAATTACTGTCAAATGTCAGGATAGTGCCGGTCAGACTGCCCCCCTACCATTTCATTGGCGCTGCAACTTGTCCAGCACCATTCTCAATCACTTACGAACATAGCGCAGGTGTGTGGCGGCTGGACCGTCAAGAACTTTATCAATGCGGAACTGCGGCCCGGGTTCTTGCAGGTTCTCGAAGAGTCGTCGCCCGCCACCGAGCAGCACGGGTGCCAGGGCAATCTCGAGCTCATCAACAGCGCCCAGATTCAGGTACTGCTGGATGACATCCGCGCCCCCTGAGATGCGAATATCACGATTGCCTGCCGCTTCACGGGCCAGTTCCAGGGCCCGTTCCGGTCCGTCATTGACAAAGTAAAAGGTCGTCCCGCCGGGGCGCACCCAGGGCTCACGTTTTTCATTGGTAAGGACATATACCGGCGTGTGGAACGGGGCATCCTCAGGCCAGGCGATCTCGCCCTGATCGAACATGCGCTTTCCCATAATGTTGGCGCCGATCCGCTCAGTGGTATTGCGCACCAGATCATTGACCGGGCCCGTCTCACCGCCCGGCCCGAGCTTCAAAATGTTCTCGCGAAAATACTGCTGACCAACGAGCCAGCCCATCATCGCACCCCACTTCGCTCCCCAGTTTTTGTACCCGGGATTTTTCATGGTCATCCCTTCCGGGGCCAGGTAGCCGTCGAGGCTAAGTCCAATGTTGACGAATACTTTGCTCATAATATTCCTTGATGTTAAGTCGCTTTGAATCGACCGAGCGATTCGGGTTCACTTGGACGCCAATATTACCTGAAGTTTGTTCGGATTTTGTTAATTTCCTGATTCCACGGCTTGAATTAGAAATACTCCGACGTCGTCGTGAAACTCTCTGATTCCACCATTTTGAATTACGATTGAAATGATTAAATTCGCGCCCCACGATAGGCGGCCTCAAGGGTACGCATTAAAGAAGGATGCAGAACGCCCAGTTTGGGATCCTGTGTCAACGACCCCGGCGCTACGGAAAACCATTGCGTCGAATAGGGCAGTTCCACGATCTGCTTCAAATTAAATTTGGTGTCGTAACTTAACCCGGCAGTGCTGTAGGCGATTGCATTTTTTATCTTGAATATGCCGAATTCCCCGGGGTGCACAGATTGCGTTTTTTGACTGGTGCCGTAGGCAACCTCGACAGAAAATTCTGGCGCATCATCATCGAAAACAGTGATGATCAGTGCTGGACGTGGCTTTGGTCTGGGTGTGATACTGTCCGGAAAATGACACCAGACTATGTCACCCGCGGCAGGCTCCGACCACCAGCGCACCATTGCTACTTCTCATCCAAATCAAACAGGCTTGACCGGACCGAGCGACCTTTTTTCTTCGGCGCGGCCTTTTTTATTTGCTTCAGCTGCGTCGCCGTCAAAGGGCCATCGTCTTGCTCATATTGGGGAAGGATCTTTACAGCCAACTCATGCAAGGCATAATGAATTGCCTGGGTCTCATCCACACCGAGTCGCTCGGCCAATCGTTTCGCTGTGTCACGGGTGACACCTGTGGCGCTATCTGTCGTGCGATAACGAAAGGCGATCTGATTGTTCAGCGGTACAACCATGAATTAATCTCCGGCATTGAATATATCTCAAAGATATCTATTCGACTTGGTGTCGTCAAGCGATTTTCAGATAATTTAATCAGATGCTTTGTTCCGTTGTTCGTTTTTCAAAACAACTTTCGAACTAATGGTATTTTCACAATATTCAAAGGTCGCCAGCGACATAGTTTGCGCCAGATCACAATCCTCAAATCTTCGGAAGGTAAGCTGAGTTCCCATAGCGAATCTATTCAATCGAAAGATCACTTCGGCACTAAGGAGCGGATCATGAAAAGCAAACGTTTGCCACCGCGCTGGCAAGACCTTGGTAGTCTGGCCGTTGGGGTGTGGCTACTGGTTTCTCCGTGGTTCATTAACCTGACGAATGAAAACAGCCTGGTCTGGTCAGAATCGAGTTACGTTGCACTTGCCATCATTGCCATGTCGATATTCGCCATTTGCCTGCCTAACATCTGGACTGAAGTTCTCATTTTCGGTACGGCGGCCTGGATGATTTCGGCGCCGTTGGTGATCAGGCTGGATGTTACCGAACCGGATCAGCGTCTTGGCCAGATCATGATGATTGATTCCGTATTGACCAGCCTGTTTTTGCTGATTTTTTCTTTATGGGTCATCTTCGACGATACCCGGTTGAAAAAAATGTTCCACAAAAACTACTAATACGTTGAACTGATCTGGTTGCATCAGCTTAGCCGCTCCCAAATTCGAAGTCCTATAGTATTATGGCATCGCTTCCGCGTATCGTGGTGGCCAATGCGACGGGCTGCTGTGTCATTTTGTCTGGCCTGTATCTGTTCAGTCTATCCACTAACCTGATCACGCCGACCTATGAAAAAAATGATTCTTTATCGACTATTACAACTTGTCGGGGCGACATTGCTCAGCGCAGCTCCCCTGGTGTGCAACGCTCAAGTGTACAAATGTGTTGAAAACGGCAGCACCACCTTCCAGGGGGAACCGTGCAAAAACGGTGGAAGTCAGATGCATCTGGACGCCGGCCCAAGTGCACAGGCGGTTGAAGAAGCCAGACTGCTGGCAGATAAAAATAAAAAGGCAGCCGCAGACAGCACTAACGACTGGCGCACCAAACAAAAAAATGCGGCGGCATTAAAGCCGGTCGATTGTGGCCAGATGAACCAGAGGGTTGCCAGCCTTCAGGCAACCGGCAAACAATACAACCGCGATGCCATCCTGGATAACGGGAACCCGGTGATTCTCAATAAGCTCAGCGCGGCCAATCAAAGGCAGACCGGTGATGCGCAAAATTTGGCACAGGCTTTCGGCTGCCAATAATTCCGGATCAGACCTGGTTCAACCGTTTGCAATAGCTCCGATACTGCAAACGGATTTCCAGTTGCGATCTGTCATCGGGACACCGAGTATTTTTTCCACACCGGCGGCCAGCTTTGACCGTCCCACTCCATCCGGCGCATGGAAATAAAACACCCGCTCCGCAAGGTGGAATCGCTCACTCGGTTTTTTGATGCTGTTGAGTTTATCCAAATCAGGATTGACTGGCCTTGCCGCCAAAAAGCCCAGATGTAAGCTGGCAGGATTCGACAGGGCTTCGGGAAATGGATTTTCGGCTATGGCGCGGTCAAACTCGGCGCGTTCAAGAAGAAGAACACCTGGCTCAAATCCAAATTTTTTGTAAATTTCGGCAGACAATTGAACAGAGAGTTGCGCCGATTTTTGTGACCCGCTTTGGAAGACCGCATTGCCACTCTGAATATAAGTCCGGACATTTTTCGCACCCAAGCCTTCCAGAATTAAAACAAGTTCTTTCATTGGCAGTCGATTGTTTCCGCCCACATTAATGCCACGCAAGAGTGCAATATACGTTTCCATTCAGGTGCCCTCGTCGAATGATTCAGAACGACGGACTGGTCGTGACTCCAAATGGTGGGGTTCGTTGTCATTCAGGTGAACCCAATTCAATCTGGAGCGCACGAAAATGTGATCTTCCGGTACCAACTGCTCCGGGTCATCGAGACTGCAAATCGTTGCGTCGATCAATTCAGGATCATCGGAATCAACAAAGGTCAGTTGCGTTCCGCAGATCGGACAGAAACTGCGCAATCCCTTGCCAGAAGATCTGAAAAAAGTCGGGGTACCTTGGGTGAACCTGAATTCCTGCGGCTTTACAGAGAACCAGGCTACAAAAGGCGCTCCGGTGGTACGCCTGCAGATCGAGCAATGACAATTCGTGATGTGGCACGGCGCACCGGCAACCTCATAGCGATTCGCTCCACAATAACATCCGCCAGTTAGCATGGCAACCTCCGGTAGATTGTTGCGACCTGCTAATGTCGCAGTAAAATTCACGTCATTGCGCTATGCCAAGCGTCCAGGCTTTACGCAATTTTTCCCCGCAATAAACGCTTTCTTTGTATGCTTTTGGCATATGACTTTCTCGAGCAAGAACACCATACCAGTGACGATCCGCGCTGATCCAGGGGTAAAAGCCAAATGCACCAGGACTGCTGAAGGCGCCGTCACCGGACGGATCATCCTCTATCCAGTGATTCAGACTGTAATGCCATGCCACCGGAACCGGACTTTCAACTGCCTGTACGCAGGTTGCGGGTAAAGTGCAAACCGGATTTTTGCCCAGATAATCCTTCATCCGCAATTCGCCAGACAGAATTTTGCGCAAAAACCTGCCATATTCGCCCGGACTGGTTGCCATGCCGCCGGCCGGCTGTGGGGAGCCAAATTCGATATTCAAGTCTTTGCCGAGATATTGTCGGATCTCCTGGCCAAATTCAGCGGCCGTCAATTTACCCAGGCCCAGATCTACAGCAAGCTTTTGATCATGGCCCCCGTTGTAAAAAAACAGACCGACATTCTTCGGAGTAAATTGATTATTGTCGCGGTGATTGAAGCAGGCCTCGACAGTGTGAGAAAAAACGCAGGAAAGGTGTTTCAGTGAGGTGTACCCGGACTGCATTTCCAGTGCCTGAAGCTGGTCAGGGCTTGGTTGGATATCTTTGCCGATTTTCTCCAGAACGTAACTGCCGAACACCCATTTGGACGCCGAGGCGATATGGATCACCTTGTCGCGTGAATATCTGCTACCAACAGCATCCTGACTGATAACCTGACTGGCGTCGCCAATCTCCCAATAAAAATCACCCAGCGCCCTGCATTGAGCCGCGTTCCCCGCAGTAACCTGAACCGCCAGTTCACGCTGCGTTGTTGAGATTGTCTCGCCAAGCGCCGCTGCCTGCAGCAGCGACATTGGGATACCAAAGCAAAAAGTAATGATATCAACTGCCCACTTCGAGCCATTGGCTATCCTTGCGACCTGTTTCAACTTTACATCCTCCCGCTTGCAGGCCATATAACCACCGTCCGAGTCAACATCTGAACCAAACTGATCGAATACGCCAGGATGATTGCGACGCTCACCGCAGTGACACGAATTTCAGGAAAGAAGTACCACGCCCCAACAACCATGATGGTCCGCGACACTGCGTGAATGATGCCGAGCGGGTGGCGGATAATCCAAGAATACACTACCCAGTGTAGACCAAGCCCTATACCAATACTCAAGGGAGCGAACTCTGGCGCATACACGACCAGTGGTATATGCACCCCCCAAAGCAGGTTAACCATCAAAACGCACAGACCCATCAATGTTGCCAAAGGATTGGCCGAGGAAAGCAGGCTCTCTTTTCTTAAGCGTGCAATCAGCATTGCAATCGGCAATATTGCGCCGGTCGAAAACAACAAAACGTACACCGCTGAATGAAAGCTCAACCTCAGGCTGACCAGTCCGACAAAGGCCCAGACCAGCGCACCAGCCAGCGGCATGGAAATGGATCTGTTTGAAGAAATTTCAAATTCACATCTATATTGATCGAGTGTCAAATGGATCTCCCTAAATTTTGGAAACATCAAAAATCAGTGTGCGTCAGGTGCCAATGCAAATTTTCGTATGTTGCTCAGTCGCTCCTGCGTCAAAGGATGTCTCGAAAGATACGGAACCGGTTCCACGCCCTTTTGCTGCCTGCTCAGTTTTTCAAATACCTGCGCAAGATTATCCGGAGACATGCCATTTTTTATTAAAAGATGAACCGCAAATGCATCGGCATCACTTTCCGTGTCACGCGAATATTTCAAATCCAGCAGCACGGTAGGAACACCGGCAATCACGTTCGATACATCGCCAAACAACAATGCGGTACCGGCCGCAATGGCGGAACTTTGGATAATCCGGCGCGTAAAATGATGTTCCTCGATATGACCCAATTCATGTCCCAGGACCGCCATTAATTCATCGTTGTTATTAAGCAGATTGACCAACTCGTCAGTCAACACAATTTGTCTCGATGGCAAAGCGAACGCGTTCGCGCCTATTTTGCTGCTCCTGAACACCAGCGCAATTGGCAATTCGCTGTTATGTGTTGCCGATAACTCCGTGAAGCTGGCCTGTATGTTTCTCTGCCGTTCGAGAGGCAACTTCGATGGTGAGAAGAAATTTTTATCCAGAAACTCCAGTGCACCATCCCCGATTGAAGCCTCCACCCCGGCCGGCAAATTTCTTGCGATCATTGTTGCCGACCACGGCAACAGATACAGGTATGACAGCACCACTATCCCGACAATCAGCGTCGCAGCCAGCGCAACGCCACGCCAGTTTCTCTGCAAACGGACAACCAGCGTATCAGTCACCCCGGAAGCACTGAAGAGCGCATCCAATTCACCTTGATCACTACATTCCAGATACGCGCCATCCGGAAACGTTATGCGACGCGGGGCATGACGCATCCGATCCGAGATCTGCAGGTCGCGCAACGGAACGACGCGGCTCATGTCGCCAGTCACATAGGCCGTGCCGTCATCGACTCGAAACTGGACCTGATGCAGTCGTGAAGTTTTTCCGTCGAAATAGCGCGCGTTGATCACGTTAATTGGTCCGGTCGACTGTTACAGGGAAAGATCAAAATCGAACACGTCGGCCACGCCTTCGCCAGTGGCAGTTACCTGTTGCTCCTCAACCGCGACGAAATCATCAACACTGCCACCGGGAATCAGCGTCATGGATTCAATCCGGTATTTAAGCAACCGCACATGGGCAAACGGTGCAAACAGACCCAGAGTACAGATCACGCCGATGATGTTGGTGATAAAAATAAAGGTCATTTTTCCCCATTTCAAATTGGACCGGAAGTGATTGTTACCCAGTTGGGTATGGTTCCAGATCAGGTTTTGAATCAGGGTCAAAAATAACGGGAATATTGCGAACATCCATATGTAGACGGCAAATATCAGCAGGAAAAAGCCGGAAATAGCAGCCGGATTCGGTTGATTGTTTTTGGCTTGCGCGATAAATGCCATGAAACCGCCGCCCAATACGACGCCGATCGCAATCAATCCCGCAAACAGCGCGCCAAAACCAATCAGGTAGGCAAGGTAAAAATCACCCACCTTGCCATCGAAAGAAAAATAACTGGCGCCATAGCGGCTTTCAGTATGCTGGAATTTTTTAATGCGCTGGTGCGTGAATGGCGCGAGCAGGTAGATGGTGAACAACGTAACGATCGGCAGAAGCAGGAAGTTGAAATAGGCCTGTCCGGCACTCCCGCGAAAACCAAACCTGACACCGCGGTAACTCGAATTATGGAGTTTGAACTGTATGCTCTTCCACACCAACCATGGCATAAACACCGCCATGACCAGCAGCATGATACCCAGATAGCGCGGCGAAGAACGTACCGCCATGTTATACAGAATGAAAAATGCCACGGCCAGAATGCGTCCTTTCAGAATTGCAATCGCATTACCGTGGTACTCGAAACTGCCCTGCGCCACATGGGTATTGGAATAGAAATAGCGGTTTCTTCTGACTTTGGCCCAGGCTGAATAAATACCCAGCGTGACGATCGACAGCAAAATATTCACAATCCAGATGCCGAAATACTCACTTCCGGTACCAGTGAACGAAAACTGCTGTGGTGAATCCTGTTCTTGCTGAATTTCTGCGCTTGTCATTTTTATCCTTGTTTTTATGCTGCCGAAGTCGGAAGTTTGTATTACAACGGGCGACCAAAAGAGCGAGTTGTGCGGCATTCCACACAATTTGAAATCGCGTTAAATTTCAATCTTGACGAGCATATAGAAAAAAGGGATGCGTGACTATACCCAGAACAGGGCATTTGTGAATTTCAAAAACAGCCTGCCTTTCAAAAAGGTGTCCAAACCAGACGCTGGCCATTTCCATCACTGACCGTCGTTAACATACTGAACACCTTGGCCTGAAGCGGATCAGTCAATCGGACATAGCCCAATTTACGGGCCATTTCATCCCCATGCAAAAATGCCCAACTCAGGAATTTGAGCACCACGATCGTCTATTTCGATCTGGATTATTTCAAGGATTTCAACGATGTATCCGGCTATCGTACCGGCGTCAACGTCATTCAATTGACCGCTCGTTTGCTATCCGAGCAAATTGAGATCGGCTCAGATTTTTTGGGTCATATTGGTGGTGACGATTTTGTGGTTGTATTCAAATCATCCGATTGGGAAAGCAAAATACAAAAAGTTTTGGAGAATTTTGACCGCGAGGTAAGAACTTTTTTTAAAGCAGAACATTTGGCAGCGGGCGGTTTTGTCACCCAAAACCGTCAGGGCTTCGATGTGTTTCATCCGCTGGTGAGTCTGTCTGTCGGCATCGTATTGGTGGAACCGGGACAGGTACGCTCGCCGTTTGAACTGTCAGAGCAAATGGCTCAGACAAAAAAATGGCCAAGAAGATGCCCGGGGGCAGTTATTTTGTTGAGCGCCGCGGTGTCGGAATATAGGTACCGCGCTGCTACCCCGTCCCAGTACACGCCCAATTCATTGCGACAACGACTCCACTTATAGTAACATCGCAATAGAATCGCTGAATTTAACGCCAATCTTGGCGCTGTTCGATTATCCTTGCCGAAATCATCGATTAAAAAGCCGGAAAACAATGACCGTATTGCTCAATCTTGATTCACTGAAAAACGCATTGCAACGCTTCTCCGAAGCGTTGCAGGCCTATGACATTGATAAGGCAAACACCTTATATCGGGACGCCTGCATTCAACGGTTCGAATTTTCCTATGAATTGAGCCACAAGATGCTCAAACGGTTTTTGGAATTAACCGCTGCGACGCCATCAGATTTCGATGAAATGGCCTTCCCGAACCTGATTCGTACCGCCAATGAACGTGGATTGCTGCTCAATAACTGGGAACGCTGGAGGGATTTTCGTCACGCACGCAATATTTCAAGTCACACTTACGACGAATCGAAGGCACTGCAGGTGATGGCGATACTGCCAGATTTTTTAATTGAGGCTCAGGCACTGATGCGAGAGTTGGAAAATCGTAACCATACTTAAAGCGAATCAAGTCTTGGACATCCTACCCAACATCAACATCAGCGAAGCACAATGGCACGTCATATCTGCCATTCTGCAAAAGCATATACCGGATAGAACGGTCTGGGCATTTGGATCTCGCGTAACAGGCACCGCTAAACCTTATTCAGATCTGGATCTGGCAATCATCGGAGACACTCCATTGCCCATCAGTCTGCTTGCCGGGTTGGCACATGATTTCACCGAATCGAATTTACCGTTCAAGGTTGATTTGATTGATTGGGCAACGACGACTTCCGCTTTCCAAAAGATTATCAAAAGTCGTTATGTGGCTCTGACTGGATGACGCAGGAAAAAATCTGAAGCATTAGATAAATGAAAATAAAAATGATGAAACAACGAATAAAAATAGCCGACTTACCCGAATTCGATGCAACCGAATATCTTGACAACGAGGATGCCATTGCCATTTGTCTCGCGGATATTCTGGACGCCAATCATGGAGAATTGATCGCCACAGCGTTCACCAATATCAAGACAATTTCACGCAAGCCTGTAACGGTTTGTACAGAATAAAGCTGGCAGATCATACGGCCCCGTTGGCCTCGAACAGCGCAATAGTACGTTGGCGCGCCAGTGCTGCGTCGTCGGTGTTCGAATCAGGCCGGCCATCATTATTAAAGCCGTGGCCGGACTTTTCATAGATATAGACCGGGACCTGCGGTTGGGCGGCTTGCAAAATTGCCTTGAGTTCGTCAGCGGGAATGTTGGCGTCCTTGCGACCGAAGTGACAGATGACAGGACATTTAGGCGTCAGGTCGGCCGTCGTTGCCAGCAGACCTCCGTAATAGCTTGATACCGCGGCGATTCCTCCGATACGTCCAGCCATCTGCCACGCCATCGACCCACCATAGCAATAACCAACCACAAATACCGGGCCCTTGACCTTGAGCAGGTTTACACAGGCAGTGAGGTCGGCAAGGGCAATGTCCACGCTGTTGGCCTGTCTTGCTGCCATGCCGACAGCCATGCCCTGCTGGTCGTGCGGCACATCCAGACCGGGATGGGTCCGATCGAACATCGATGGCGCAATCACTTCGTAGCCGGCTTTGGCCCAGCGTTCCACATCATCACGAACGTACTGGTCAAGGCCAAAGATCTCCTGAATCACCACGATGCCGCCTTGACGTTTGCCTTGAGCTGCGGCGTAACAGGCACCGAACTCGAATTGGTCGGCTGCTGTAGATTTAATCTTGATCATTTCACTCATAATGTGTTTTCGCAGTCATCTTCAAAACAAGGATTGGGGTATTATCCCCGCCGGTCGAGGGCCGTAAAGTATCGGCAGTCATCATTGTAGCCCTTCACAGAGTAAACATTGATTTACCTTCGCAAGTCAAATTCTGATATCCAATCTGACCATTCCAAGCAAGCTAAGGGCAACGTTACTTGATTGCTGCGTTTCGACTCGATTCAGTTGTTTTGGCGCAATTACCTCAATAGTATGTATACAAACAGAAATTAATTCAGTAATTTGTTGAAAGTTTTTTTAACGGAATTTTTTATTTTCTAAACCGCCAACTTTCAGGAACAACATGGGACGTGTAAGTTTTGTAGCCTGGCTATTTGTGATGGCCATTGCCTCTCTGGTACTGGCCATTGGTGAACGATCCCTTGGTTGGTTTTTGGGCGCAATCGTTCTGGCTTTTGTCGCGTCCTATGCACGCAAGCAAATCAATAAGGAAGAAGAAACCGGGCGCCAGGACGCATCGTTGGGCTTCGTCGCAAAAGCGATTATTCTCATGCTCTTGGCCATGGCAGTGATGTTTTGGCTCCAGCATCGAAGTTAAATAGTGGCAAACAACAGGACACAGTAATGACACAACAACATTCCGAGCTCAACAAAAGTGCACAAGGTTACGTTGCTTCGTTTCTGAACGGTGAGGCGTTTCCCGGCGGGTTCTCATTTCGCACCGATCTGACCAAATGCAATCTTGATTTCAGCATGGACAGCCTAAAGCGTATCGATGCATTGCTTGATTACATACGCGACAATATCTCGCCGCAGTTTGAAACGTTTATCGACAATCCTGCCAATCAGCATTTTATGCATCTGATCGCCTTTTATGCCGGACAGGTCGCGGCAAAAAATGCAGGACTGTCGCCAGAGTGGTACAGCCGTGAAGAAGCCATCGCTTTGGTACCGCAGTTAAAACATCTGTGGCCGGATGACATGTTCGAAACATCGATCATTTGCATGGTCCGTCCCAAAGGCCTGCACAGCCTGCAATATCCACCGATGCTCTCCGTCAGCCATCGCCTGTTCACCGGTGAAAAAAGTGTCTGGGGCAGTGCGCAGGGTTTCAAACTGACCGCAGATAAACCGGCGCAAAGCTCGGCACCTGAAGGTCTGTTCAAAAAATTCAGAAGAATTTTGAATGGTCTGTAATACGTCTGGACAGACTTCGACTTGCCCGCAAACCCGAGCACCTGCATCAACACTTTGAATTGAGAACTGCGGGTATTGGGCGGGTCAATTGAGCGTGAGCGCAGCAGACTGCTTCAGGATTCGCTGCTGCCTTTACGGAAACAGATCAGACCAGGCACAAAAATAATGATCGGCATGCCAATGGCCATCAACAAAAAAATCATGATTTCAGGGCGTTCAAACCTCAATAATGTCACTTTGTCGCATTTTCAGACGTTTTGACCAGAATGCTGCTATCGTGCCGACTGGCATTCTTCCCCACTACAACCGACCACATCCAGGAGTCCAGAATATGCTGAGTATTAAAAATTTGAATAAAACGTATTCAAACGGCGTACACGCCATCAATAACGTCAGTCTGGAAATTCCGAATGGCCTGTTCGGGCTGCTGGGACCAAACGGTGCGGGCAAGTCTTCACTGATGCGCACCATTGCCACGCTGCAGGAAGCCGACAGCGGCAGTATCGAATTCAATGGCCTGGATGTGCTCAAAGAAAGTGAACCGCTGCGCCGCCAGCTGGGTTATCTGCCACAGGATTTCGGGGTGTACCCAAAAGTCAGCGCCATTGATCTGTTAAACCATTTTGCAGTCTTGAAGGGCTTGACCAATTCTGCCGAACGCAAAGAAACGGTCGAAGCGCTTCTGCAGCAAACCAATTTATGGGATGCGCGCAAACGCCAACTGGGCACCTTCTCGGGCGGTATGCGCCAACGTTTTGGCATCGCTCAGGCCTTGCTGGGAACGCCCAAACTGGTGATTGTCGATGAACCGACCGCCGGTCTGGATCCGGATGAACGCAATCGCTTTCTGAATCTGCTGTCCGAAATTGGTGAAAACGTTGTGGTAATTTTATCGACCCACATCGTCGAAGACGTCACCGACCTGTGCCCGCGCATGGCCATGATCGCCAAGGGTCAGGTACTGGTGCAGGGCGAACCGCACCACATTATCGAAACCTTAAAAAGCAAAGTCTGGCGCAAATCGGTCAGCAAGGAGTCGCTGGCGCAATACCAGCAGGAGTTCACCGTGCTGGCAACCCGTCTGGTGGCCGGCAAACCGCAGATCAATATTTTCTCGGACCAGCAGCCTGATGACAGCTTCATCGCGGTAGAGCCGGATCTGGAAGATGTGTATTTCCTGCATCTGCGCCGCGCTGCTGCAGCCGGTTCCACACCATCAACTCACGCTTAAGGAGTTTTTTATGTGGAAAGAATTCTTCAGGTTTGACCTGCGCTACCAGCTGCGTCAACCGCTGCTATGGGTCTGCGCCCTGCTGCTGGCTGCCATGGCATTCGGTGCCAGTACCAGTGATTCCATCCAGATTGGCGGCGCAATCGGCAATGTCAATCGCAACGCGCCGGTGGTGATTGTGCAATTTCTGGGCATGTTCAGCCAGTTGGCCATGTTCGTCGTGACCATTTTCATCGCCGGTGCCGTACTGCGCGACACGGAGGTTGGCATTTCAGACATGATTTTTGCCACCCCGATGAAGAAGGTCGATTATTTGTTTGGCCGCTTCCTGGCCGGACTGATCGCCTGTCTGGTGATTTTTCTCGTCATTTCACTGGGAATCATGTTGGGCCCGCTGATGCCCTGGGTCGACACCGCCAGAGTCGGACCATTTTCATTGCAACCCTACCTGTACGGCATTCTGGTTTTTGTGCTGCCCAATCTGTTGTTTATGAGCGCTTTGCTCATGCTGCTGGCAGCCACAACGCGTTCCATTATTTATGTCTACGTTGGCGTGATCGCCTTCTTTGTTCTTTCGCTGGTCGCACGCGTTCTGACCAGAGACATTAACAATGAATGGCTGGCCAGTCTGATCGACCCGTTTGGCGTGAGCGCCTTTGGCCGCATGACGCGCTATTACACGGTGCAGGAATCCAACACGATGCTGCCGGATATCACCCAATATTTTTTGGCGAATCGCATTTTATGGGCTTCGACCGCATTGGTATTATTCGCCGCCACGGTGTTCTTCTTTAAACCATTGCGCGCAGGAAGTGGCAAACGCCTGTTGGGCAAAGCCAAATCGGCACCGGAAGCCGTGCAAGCAGCCACCGCGCCACTGACGCATCGTCCGGCACAAGCCGCATTTACCGCAGCGACAGCGTGGCATCAATATTGGAGCATTTTATTTTTCGATGCCAAGGCCATTTTCAAAAGTGCGCCATTCCTGGTAATTCTGATGTTTGCGATGATGAACTTTATCGCCTCAGCCAGTCTGGGCGGCAATCTCTATGGCACGGTTTTTTATCCGGTCACGCGGGAAATGTTCGAAACGCTCAACGGCAGTTTTAATTTTCTGCTGATTGTCATCGTCACTTTTTATTCCGGCGAACTGATTTTTAAAGAACGTCAGGCAAAAATTGCCGAGGTCACCAATGCGATGCCGATGGCAAACTGGGTTCCACTGGCAGCCAAGTGCTCGGCATTGATCGGCATCGTGTTCACTTTTATGGCATTTGGTGCGTTGTGCGGCATCGGCGTTCAGCTGGTCAAAGGCGGCACAACCATCGAGGGTCTGCTGTACATCAAGGGCATTACCCTGTACGCGGTGCCGTTTATTTTGATGGGCCTGTTCGCAATTGTGCTGCAGATTATGACCAACAATAAGTTTATCGGCTATCTGCTGATCATCCTGTTGCTGATTTCTCTGGCGGTAATGGGTGCGATGCACTTTGAACACAATCTGTACACCTTTGCCGGTCTGCCTGATATCCAATATTCCGACATGAATGGTTATGGCCACTTCATCAAAGGCTGGTCATGGTTTGCACTGTACTGGAGTTTGTTCGTCTTTGCCCTGTTAGTCGTTGCGCTTGCGTTTTGGGAACGAAGTACCGATTCCGGATTTGCCGGCCGGGTCCGCCTGGCAAAAGCGCGCCTTACTGGCACTGCCGGTGTCACACTGGCCTTCAGTACAGTCGGATTTGTCATTGTCGGTGGCTGGATTTTCTACAACACCAACGTCCTGAACAAATATATTCCTGCTGATGTTGCCATGGACAATCAGGCCGCCTATGAAAAAAATTATCGTCACTACAAAGATCAGCCGTTGCTGAAGATAATTGATGTGAAGGCTGACGTGGATATTTTCCCGGCTGAACGTCGGGTTGCCATCCGCGGACATTATCTGCTTAAAAATAAAAACGCACTGCCGTTAGATACCCTGTGGATTCAGGAGAACCCCGCCCTCGTAACCACTTGGCCCAATCTGCCGGCTCATCAGGTGACGCTGGATGATAAAGTGAATGGCGTCAAAATCGTGAAGTTGGCACAGGCTGTCGGGCCGGGTGAAACGCTCGCGCTGGATTTTAATGTCGCCATCATTAATCAGGGTTTCACCAATGGCGGCAAGCCGGACCGGGTCAATTTAAACGGCACCTTCATCAACAGTAACGAGTATTTTCCAAGTTTTGAATACAACTCGGGTCATGAATTACAGGACCGTAACGAACGCAGAAAGCGCGGTCTTGGCGAACCGGATCGTGCAGCAAAACTGGAGAACGTCGCGGCGCGCAATTACGGCGTGTTTGGTCACGAGGCCGACTGGGTCAATTTTGAGACCACCATTTCGACCAGCCCGGACCAGATTGCCCTGGCGCCTGGCTACCTGCAAAAAGAATGGACAGAAAACGGTCGGCGTTATTTCCACTACAAAATGGATGCACCGGCGCTGTTGTATTTCAGTTTTCTGTCAGCCAATTGGGAAGTCAAGAAAGGTGACTGGCACGGCATGCCAATTGAAATTTATTATGACAAAAAGCATCCGTACAACGTAGACCGAATGATTTACGCGTCACAAAAGTCACTCGATTACTTCACGCAGAACTTCACCCCATACCAGCACCGTCAGGTACGCATACTGGAATTTCCACGTTACGAGCGCTTTGCCGAATCGTTTGCCAATACCATTCCTTTTTCTGAAGAAATCGGCTTTATTGCAGATTTGCGCAAGAAGGATGATATCGACTATGTCTACTACGTGACGGCCCATGAAATCGCCCATCAGTGGTGGGGACATCAGGTCGCCGGTGCGGATGTGCAGGGCGCGACCATGCTGACCGAAACCATGGCGCAATACTCTGCGCTGATGGTGATGGAAAAGGAATATGGACGTGACAAAATGCGCCGCTTCCTGCGCCATGAACTGGACAACTATTTGCGCAGCCGTGGCACCGAGAAAATTGAGGAACTCCCGCTGTATCGCGTTGAAAACCAGCCGTACATTCATTATCGCAAGGGCGCACTGATTCTGTACCGGTTGCGCGATGAGATCGGCGAGGATGCGTTAAACCGCGCCTTGAAACGCTATCTGCAGGACAAAGGTTATCAAGAGGCGCCCTACACCACGACACTGGAATGGCTGGATTATGTGCGTGCTGAAACCCCACCTGAAAAGCAGGCGTTGATTACCGATTTATTCCAAAAAATCGTCATCTACGACAATCGGGTAACTGAAGCCACCGCACACCAGCGTCCGGACGGCCAATGGGATGTTACGATGAAATTGCATCTGGCTAAAATGGAAGTCGACGGCCAGGGCAAAGAATCGCCGCGTGTTTACGATGAACCTGCAGAGATTGCAGTATTTTCCAGACCGGACGGCGGCAAGGAAAAGGATGAAAAAGTGCTCTACAGCGCAAAACGGGTATTGCAGGGTTCTGATCCGGTGCTGACGGTAACCGTAAATGAGAAACCGTTTGAGGTGGGTGTCGATCCTTTCAATATACTGATTGACCGGGTACCGGCAGATAATCGCAAAGAGGTCAGCGTAACCAAGGGATGAACGGTTTCAAATCAGTGGCCTGGGAAAGTTTGAATAAGGATGCATGATGCTTTTAGCCTTTGCAATTTTGCTGCTGTTTCAATGTTTGGGCGAGGTCGTCGTATTTGCATTGAAACTGCCCATTCCCGGCCCGGTAGCAGGGATGCTTTTGCTCCTGGCGGTCCTGTTGTGGTCGCCAAAGTTAATGTCCAAACTGGAAGCAACGGCCAATGAGTTATTGCGGCATCTGGCCCTGTTGTTTGTTCCGGCAGGTGTCGGCATTATTGTCTCGGCCAGCAGTCTGCAAGGGCATTGGATTGCTGTCATTGCCTCGGTCTTAACCAGCACGGTGTTGACCTTGGTCGTTACGGCTTTTGTGATGCGCTACCTCATGTCAAAGAAGTCCGGTGAATTGGAGCAAAATGATGCTCACTAACGTACCGGATTTTTTCAAATTATGGGTTTACCTGTCGGCTTCACCCTTGCTGGGTTTGACACTCACAATCTGCGCTTACGTCACTGCATTATGGATCTTCAATCGGTCACGTTATTCACCACTTGTCAATCCGGTAGCCGTTTCGATACTGATCATAGTTCTGGTTTTAAAAGCGGCAAAGATGCCATACCAGGAATATTTTTCCGGCGCGCAGTTCGTGCATTTTTTACTTGGACCGGCGACGGTTGCGCTGGCGATCCCACTGGCCAGACAGTTGCCAAAGGCGAAGCACCTGTTTTACCCGGTTTTGGCCGGACTGGTGGCAGGCTCATGCACGGCAATTATCTCTGCAGTAAGTTCGGTGATGCTGCTTGGCGGCTCGTATCAGCTGGCGATGTCCATCGCGCCAAAGTCGGTCACCACACCTATCGCAATGGCTGTATCGGAGAAACTGGGTGGCCTGCCCTCTCTGACCGCGGTCATGGTCATTGCAACTGGCATTACAGGGGCAATCATCGGCAATGCGATCTTTAATTTAATGCGCATTGAATCGCACCAGATACGCGGATTTTCTCTCGGAGTTGCAGCACACGGCATCGGAACTGCCCGTGCTTTTCAGGTTAGTTCTGAAATGGGCGCATTTTCAGGTTTGGCTATGGGGCTCAACGGTGTGTTGACGGCCTTTCTGGCTCCGTGGCTGGTTCCGCTGCTGGTGCCACAATAAACACAGCGCCCGATCGGTTTCGTAACGATAGAGGAAAAGCCGTCCATACGTTCTGACACAGGCTTTGTCATTACACGAGCGATATCAACTCGAAGTGGACCGGCGCCGAAAGTACCAGAAAAGGTTACCACCCAGTGCACCGAAAACCTCTATCCAACCATTTTATACAGCGACCAGCCCAGATTCAAAACAACCAAGGCTAAGAGCGTCAGAAAAGTAAGCTTCATGCCCAGAATTCGCTTGCTGAAATCAGGTGGCGGCACATTGATGCCGGCGGCGTGAATCAAGCGACCAGTGATCAATGTCAAGCCGGGAACGGCGACCAGCCACCAGGGAGCGCCATTTAACTCAAGACAGGCTAATAAAATGATCCCAATGGGAACATATTCGGAGAAGTTACCCTGAGCACGAATTGCCCTCTCAAGATCCTCGTGACCGCCGCTGCCCAGAACAACTTTATTTTTTCTTCTAAGGCGAATCACAGCAAATGAGAGTCTGATAAAGAAGAGTGTCGAGACAGACGCAATGATTGAGGTAACAATTAACATTTAGGACTCCATCGAAAATTTAAAATATTGCGAGATATTTAAACAAAACCGCCCAACGGTTATTGCACAACCTCGACCGTCGAGGAACCACTTACGACCAGGGGCAACAGTCAGTGCGTTGCCGTCGAATGGATAGCCTGAATCTGGGTTTCGCAATTCGTTGCGTGTCCAGCATTTGTTGCGATATAGACCGGGTTAGATGGCGAGATCGACAAATTTTCACTTGCATAATCCAGCATCGCTCCGGCAATATCGAGGCGGCCGTTCTCGTCAGAACGTACGCGCAGGACTGCCGCAATTTGGCGATCCAATGTATCGGGTGTTCTTGGAAGGCCTAGTTTGGCCGTCATTGCCATCGCCAATTCATCGTAGAGCTTCTTTTGAAATTCCATTTGCAGCGGTACCCAAGTGAACTCCCTTGAATAAGCGACCATTCGCCCTTCCGGGAGATGGTCCCCGATTTGACTGCCCAACGCCGCCTTAAACGTGTCAGACGACCAGGGTGCGGCCGGGAACGGCCCATCATCTGTGCCGAGCAATACATCGAGCTTTTGTATCGTCTGGGTGTCACTGGCAATGAGTGCAGCCTGAAAGATGTCCAGAAATTGTTTGGCGCAGCGGCCATGTTGCTTGACCTGCAGTGCCCAGCGAAGATCGTTTCCCAATTCGGCTTTGATTGACGCTTCCGTTGCTTCAACCTTGTGATGCCAGTGTATGGCCTCGACCACCTGCTCGCCAGTCAACGCGATCGCAATGCCGGTGACGATCACGCAAATCTCGGAAAGAAATTCGCGCCAGCTGTGTACCGGCCTTGGCTTGTGAATGTCCATCTATATCCCTGTTCATCGCAGATTGTTCGATTTAACTTTACAACAATTCAACGTCAAAATTTTACCGACTTGCCACCATAAACTCCAATTCCTGAGCCGACACGAACCGCGATTATGGTGCGTAATAAAAACCGGTCATGGATAAGTCACCACAATGTTTCGCACTTCCGGCACCAAAAAATGCCAAGC
>Ga0209067_10000463_pt1 | contig 25791 bp, 23 predicted proteins | sample ColStrG_CSR_2013_FD_187199 | JGI IMG/M metagenome (GOLD analysis project Ga0209067, IMG submission 187199) | Freshwater sediment microbial communities in response to fracking from Pennsylvania, USA - Cold Stream Run_MetaG_CSR_2013 (SPAdes)... | ecosystem: Environmental > Aquatic > Freshwater >... | reverse complement strand
TTGAAGGGAGCCCTACGGTAGCCTGCCGTCAACTCACGACACGCCTGGCCATTATGGTCAACTCGCTTCGTACACCACCCAGCCCACGGCGTCGCGCCCCAGGATCTGATCGTCCAATGACCTGGCTCGCCACGCACCTCGGGCGAGTCCACTCCAGAAGGGCGGGCCCGTGAGGCGAGTGGGGTCGATTTCGAGCGGACTCCCCAACGCTTTGGCGAGCGCCTCTTTTGAGCACCACAGGTCAATGGCGCTGATCGACGCGCGCGAGGTTCCGTCCGTCGAAGTCAACTGACGTTCCTCTGGGGTCATGATGACGCGACGGAAATTCTGGTCGTCGAGCGACCAGGACGACGAGGAGGATCGGTCGAGGAGTTCGACGTCGACCCCCACCCGAAGGTGCCAGCCCGCGACGAGTGCGAGGTCACCCGAATAGGACCTCGACCAGTGGGCGAAGCGGTCATCGCAGAACTCCCGCGCCCGCGCCCGGAGGCGCGAAGGGTCCGCATCGTTGAACATCACGACGAGGGGGAGGTCGCTGCGGGCGACGAGGGTGCGCCGCAGCGCCAGGTCACTGGACATGGGCGGGGACCTGATCCATGGCGACAATCGGATTGCCCCACCACGCGGTCGCCGCGGGGATGCTCTCGTCGCGCGGCACGAGCGAGCCGGCGCCGATTTCGGCATCGTCGGCGATGACCGAACCGGGTAGCACGTAGGTGCTCGACCCTACGGAGACGTTGTTGCCGAGCGTCACGCCGTCGAGCCGCATGAGGCGGTCGTGGAAGAGATGCGTTTGGATGTCGGCGTTTCGACCCACGACCACGTTGTCGCGAATGGTCACCAAATCCGGGTCGTCGAGGTACCACGTTTCGCACCACACGTTGTTCCCGATGCGAGCCCCCATGGCGCGAAAGAACATGTTCATCACTGGCGTCCCGAGCAACGTCGACGAGGCCCAGGGTTTGGCGAGGCTTTCGACGAACGTCCAGGCCAGTTCATCACGCCAGACGAAGGAGGACCACAGTGGATGCTCGCCCTTGCGCACGCGACCAATCAACAACCACTTGGCCACGACGGCGATGGCCAACGCGCTCAGCGAACTCCCGAGCAGGAGAATCGCGATCTCCACGATGGCGTTGAGCAAGGGGTCGCGCGAGGCGACGAGAACACCATAGAAATACGTGGCCTCCATGGTCACGTACGACACCACGAGGGGGACAATACGTGCGGCTTCCACCGCGGCGCGAGTGCGCCGCAGCTGGGCGGAGGGCCGGTACGTGACGGCGGCGTCCGTCTCGGTGACGTGGTGAGGGAACTCGAGGGCCGGAATACCTAAGTACGCCGCGTGGGAACGGGCATTCTGCGGCGACTCCGACGAAACGCCGATCAATGTGTCGTCGGGCACGTGGTGCGCGCCGCGCACGATGGCGGAATTTCCGACGAAGGCCCGCCGACCAATACGCACCTCGCCGAGTCGGACTCGACCATTGCGTACTTCGCGCGGCGCGAGAGCGACGTCGTCGGCCAGGAACGCCTCGTCGGCCACGCTCACGAGGTGGAGTTGACCGACCACCGTCGAGATCTCGACGTTGCTACCGACCCGCATTCCGAGACGACGCATCCACCACGGGGTGGCGACGCTGGCGTAGAGCGGGAATAGGACCTCTCGCGCCTCCTCGGTCAATTTCTCGATCAGCCACGACGCGAACGCGGGTGCGCTGTTGACGGGGTAGACCCCGGGCCGTGCGTAGCGCGCCGACCAGCGAATGGTCACCGCGATCAGTGTCGCGTAGGTCGCTAATCCCAGCAGAATCGCCGGGATGCTCCATCGCACGGCCCAGATGATGGAGGCCATGGTGTGTTGCACGCCGGGTCCGGTGAGGAGGTACAAGACGACCGGAGGAACCAGGGAGATGACCGAAATGGTGGACAGGATGAACGCGCCCGCCACGTACAGCCACGGACGGTGGGGACGCGCGTCGGCGTCACTCGTGTACTCCCACGAGCCGCGGTCGCTGACGATGACGCGAGCGGGCGAACCCGCCACGTACGAGTGGGCGGCGACATCCGAGGTGATCAGCGATCCCATCTCTACTTCGGCGAACTCGCCAATGTGCACGTCTTCGCCGATCACGCTTCGCGCGCCCAGACGGGCACCGGTGCCTACGGACACGCGACCGACTTGGATACAGTCCGAATAGATCGACCAGCCGCTGAGCTCCACACTGTCTTCGATGGATGCGAAGTCGCCCACGTCGAGAAAGCCAGTGACCGGTGGCGTGGTGGCGAGAACGACGTGACGTCCGATGCGACCACCCAGCATCCGCGCGTACATCACCATCCACGGCGTCCCGGCGGCGTCCTCCACGGTCATCACGTCGGCGATCCGCTCGCAGGCCCACAGGCGAATGTGCACCAGCCCGGCACGACGGTACGAACCCGGCGTAATCTCCAGGCTCACGAAACGGATGAGGACGGCCGCAATGATCAAGCGGCCAGGTTGGGTGAGCAGGCCCAGCACGGTCAGCACCACCACCGGCCACGACCACGTCGAGCCAAAACCTCCGAGATGGAAGACCGCATTCACCAGGGCAATGGCGGCCAACCACCGCAGCGCGGCGAGGGCCTGGAGGCTCGCACTCAGGACGAATTGACGACGGCCCGCTCGACGATGGTTGTGGGCGGCGTTCTTCACGCGTTGCGAGGAGGCTGATCGTGAGGTCAATACTTTGGTGAGATCAGCCAACTGGGGGGTCTGATAGAGATCGGCCACGGAGCAGGTGGCGAATCGTGAGCGCAGGATGACCACGAGGCGAGCGGCGCTCATCGACGTTCCTCCGGCGGAGAAGAAATTGGTCTGAGAGTGGAGGGGGACGGGGCCGAGTACCTCGCGCCAGGCCTGGGCCACGAAATCGACGTCGGGGTCGTCGAAGCTTTCGACCGCGCGAGTGTCACTGAGCGGCCACGGCAGGGCCGTTCGGTCGATCTTGCCGGAGGTCTTCAGGGGGAATTCGTCGAGAACCGCCAAGGTGGGCACGACACCGGCCGGGAGTCGACGCACCAGCTCCTGGTGCACGCGGCCTTCGTGATATTCGCTGTCCGCGATCACGTAACACACCAGACGCTTCTCGCCCCCGGCGTCGGCGCGAATGACGGCACACGCCGACTTGACGCCACGGATGGACGCGGCGACGGCTTCGACCTCACCCAATTCGATCCGGCGTCCGGCAATCTTGACCTGATCGTCGCGCCGTCCGATGAATCGCAATCCCTCCGCGGTCATTTGCACGAAGTCGCCGGTGAAGTAGGCGCGGTCCCAACCGAGGGCGGTAACGGGGCGGTAGCTCGAGACGGCGGCCGTGTCGTTGAGGTAGCGTCCGAGTCCGGCGCCCGCAATGACCAATTGGCCACTTTCGCCCAGCGCTACCGGTTGGTCGTTCTCGTCGACGACGGTGGTCCAGGTGCCCGCAATGGGAAAGCCAATGGTGACTGGCTCGCCCGGCTGCAGCAATTTGGCGGTCGCGATGACCGTCGCCTCGGTGGGGCCATAGGTGTTCCAGACCTCGCGCGAGGGCGACATCAGGCGTTGGGCTAATTCCTCGCTGCAACTCTCGCCACCCAGGATGAGGAGGCGAATGGGGGAGAGGTCACCCTCGGCGAGGCCGATCGCCAGGCTGGGCACCGTGGACACGGCAGTGACCCCTCGCTGCACGATCAACGGCGCGAGGTCGGGACCCGATCGCATCTCGTCGCGAGAGAAGGGCACGAGGCACGCGCCGCTGCGCCAGGCCAACCACATCTCTTCGACCGACGCATCGAAGGACACTGAGAGGCCGGCCATGACGACGTCACCGGGACCGAGCGGAGCGTGCTGGAGGAAGGTGGCGGCTTCCGCGTCGACGAGTGCGGCGGCCGCTCGGTGAGTAATCGCGACACCCTTGGGCGTACCCGTGGAACCGGAGGTGAAGATGATCCAGGCGTCGTCATCGATACCGAGAGGGTGCGTGTGCGGCGCCGGGGGTCGCCGTAAGTGGAAGCCGTGGTCGTCGAGGATCCCGTACACGTCGGCGGTGGCGAAGACGGTACGGGCTCGTTCGTCACTGTCGTCGAAGTCGACGGGCACGTATGCTCCGCCAGCGAACAAGATTGCCAGGATGCCGAGGTAGAGATTGGACCTACCGCTCTTCATTCGAATACCGACGCGTCGGCCAGGCCCCACCCCCTGGTCGACGAGGGTGGAAGCGAGTGCTTCGACGCGCTCGAGAGCCGTCCGGTAGGTGATCTCCTCATTGCGGTCACGGAACGCGGGCGAGTTCGGGTACTCCAGCGCCGTTGTGCGAAACACCTCCACCAGGGTGCGCGGAGTGCAGGCCGGGCCGCCCCAGTGCGTTACTGATCCCAGCTCGGTCTCGATGGAGTGTCCCTCGTTCGTTAGCGACATCTCTGTCTTCTCCCTCGTAGTAGTCAGTTCAGTTGCGCCGACGTGTTCATCCGGTCATTGACTCCATGTCCAATGTCACAAAAATTCGTTAAAGACGGGTCCACAAACCCTAAGTTCAACGTAAAAACATATGACGATTTCGTGTCAATGATCAGGGAGAAGTATGCGAAAAAGGTGTGAGAAAACTCTCACGTTGGTTTTCGCGACAAGCACGGTCGCTGAGGTTTCACGACCACCTCATCGAACGCAATGGCGTGGGTGCGGTATTGGCGTTGTCACGCGGCAGCACGTGTCACATTCGAGAGCCCTCGAGTGAGAGAACGAGCATCGACGCGCAAGTGATCTTACGACTTGAACGTGCTTCGGGGTTGATCCTCCTGGAGTGGGGGTGATGAACTCATGGGGCCACAGAGCCAACAACTGGTTTTACTTTACATAACGTACATTATCGGCGGTATCGGGGGAGAGTGTCAGAATCTCCCGGACGGCGACTATTGGGTTCGTGGGCGTCGTACGGCCCTATGAGTTACCCTCGACGTACCCTTCCCCGAAGATCCACGCGAGGCGTATCAAGAAATGGAGGCAATGGTGAATGGCGTGCTGTCGTCCGTGGTGTTGTTCTCGTTGGCACCGTTGTACTTTTTGCCGACCATCGTCGCCGTGCTGCGTCGCGTCCCGAACAGCGGATCAGTACTGGTGATCAATCTCTTTCTCGGTTGGAGCTTCGTGGGCTGGGTCGTCGCCCTCGCCATGGCCGTACGTTCAAAGGTGCGCAACTAGTTGCGCCGATCGCGTCAGCCCTGGGGCGCGGTCCCCAGGGTCACCGACTTGGTCAAGGTCTGGGTTCCCCGCACGATCTTCACGGAGATCACGTTGCCCGGTCGCAATGAGGAGATGACGCTCGTCACGTCCTGATCACCCGAGATGGGGGTGCCATTGATCGCCACGATGATGTCGCCCTGCTTGAGGCCGGCCGCCGCCGCGCCACTATTGGGAACGACGCTCATGACGACGGCGCCGCTGGTGACGGTGAAGTTGTACTCCGCCTGGAGGGTCGGGGTCATTGAGGCGATGTCGACGCCGATAAAGGCTCCGTGGGTGACGACGCTCTGACCAGCTTCGAGCGTCTTGAGGAGCGATTCAATGGTCGCGACGGGTATGGCGAAACCAATGTTTTGTGCACTCGTGCCATCGGGCAGGGTTCCCGCGACGGCGGTGTTCATCCCCACGACATCGCCTTGAGCGTCGAGGAGCGGACCGCCGGAGTTCCCCGGATTGATCGCCGCGTCGGTCTGGATCATGTTGTTGAGGGTCTCGGACGATGACGTGGAGGAGGCGGTCACCGTGCGGCCGAGCGCCGACACGATGCCGTTGGTGACGGTGGGCGTACCGGCGGCCAGACCGAGGGCGTTGCCGATGGCGACCACGGCGTCACCCACGACGAGGGCGTTGGAATTTCCGAACGTCACGCTCGGGAGGTTCGCCACGTTGTTGATGCGGATCAGCGCCACGTCGTCGATGGGATTGGTGCCGATCAACGTCGCGGGTAACGCGGTGGTCGAGCCGGTGCGCGTCACCGTAATGGTGCCGCCGGGAATGGACGCCGCGATGACGTGGTTGTTCGTCACGACCAGACCATCACTCGAGATGATCATGCCGGTTCCCTGGTCCTCGGTCCCCTGCCCCTTGACATCGATCGAGACAACGGAGGGCGATACCTTGACCACGAGTTGAGGGATGCTCAAACCGGCGGCGGTGCCGGTGGACGCCGGGGACGCGGGATTGGTCGTCACCGGCAGTGACGTGACGGTGTTGCCTGACGAGGGCGCACTGTAGTGGCCCGCGAGACCTCCGACGAGGGCGGCGACCACGACGACACCGATGCGCGCTCCCCACGTCGTGGCTCGTGAGGGAGCGCTCGACGGGGCGGGGGCGACGGGTGCGGAGGCGCTCGCGGGGACCTCGTGGGGCGCGTCGTTCACGTGGGACGCACGAGCCTCGGGCTCGTCGTGGAGGTGGGGATCGATGCTCGACGTCGCCTCACCCGCGGCGGCCGCCGTCGTGTCGTGCGCCCCAGTGGCGGACTCGTCGTGGTCGGGGTATTCGCTCATGGGACCATGCTAGAGAGTGACCCCACGCGGTGACGACGTTCGGTGCTCCGGGGGCACCTCGTAAAAACGACTAGATTGTTTGCCTATGTCTCGTCGCATTGAGATCGAAATCACCAGCCTCAACGGAGACGTCGCTACGTGGCGCGCCGCGGGAGCGAAACTGCCCAAGGGCGTGCTGCAAGCCGCGTTGGTGCCGGGAGGGCCCGTCGTGGGTTCCGTCTACCGCGCCGACGTCGAGCAGTACATGGAGGGTATCGAAGTGTTGTCGGTGATGCCGCCGAAGACCGCGTCGCCCCTCGATCCCCGTAAGGAGCGCCTCGAGCTCATCGTGTCCGAGAAGGCCGTCCCCGACGTCACGGTCACGTACGCGTCGAAGGGTCGTGGGCCGCGGCGTGACGGCGACGAGCGCGGCGAAGGACGCCGCGACTCCGCGAAGCGTCCGGCCCGTGGCGAGCGCCCCGGTACCAAGGAGCGTTCCTCCGAGCGTGGACCGCGCCCCGATCGTCCCAGTGGCGACCGCCCGGAGCGCCCCGTCGGTGGCGGTCCGCGCACCGATCGCCCCCGTGGTGATCGCCCGAGTCGGCCCAGTCGTGAACGCAGCGGCCCTCCCGGCGCTCCCCCGGTCACGACGACCTTCCGTAACGCCTTCCTCGCCACGTTGTCACCCGAGCAACTCCCGGTCGCCGAGCAGTTGCTACGCGGCGGTATGCCATCGGTGCGCACCGCGGTCGCCGAGCAGAACAAGAACGCCACCGCGCAGGGTCGTCCCACCATCGACCCCGCGACGATTGAACGCATTGCCGAGGATCTGTTGGCCAAGTCCACCCTGGCGATGTGGAAAGACCGCGCTGCGGGGGCTTTGGGTGCCGGCAAGGAACTGCGTCTGCGCGACCTTCGGGCCGTGGTGACCTCGGCGAAGACCACGACCTTGGACGACGAGGCGCGCGGTCAACTCAAGGAACTCCAGGCGGCGCTGACGGCGCGACTCGAGGTCCTGCGGACCCAGTGGATCCAGAAGCTCGACGCCGCCATGGCGTCGAGCAACTTGGCCGAGGCATTACGCCTGGTCGCCCGGCCTCCCGACATGTCGACGCGTGTGAGTTCCGAGACTGCGACGGCGCTCGTCGCGGCGGTGTCGGCGGCGCTGACCGCCGAGCAGGACGTGGCGACGTGGACGGAACTCGTTAACTTGACGGTCGAGACCTCGATTCGTCGCAACGTGAAGCCCCTCGGGATTCCCGCTGACGAGTCAGCCAAGGCGCTGGCCGTGAAGAACGCGGGCGCCATTCCCGAGTTCGCCAAATTGCTGGGCATGAAGGTCCCGCCGCCGCCACCGCCCACGCGTGCGCCGCGGCGCCCCGCTACTCGCCGCGCATAGTCAACAATCGCGCTTTCCAACCGAGGGATTCGTAGAGCGACTTCGTCGCGCGATCGCCCGGTAGCGCCCATCCATCGCGAGGTCCCGTCGGCGAATCGATCATCGCCCGCACCAGGCTCGTGGCGATTCCTTGGCGTCGATGGGGCCCGAGAACGTAGAGGGCACACAGGACTCGCTCGCGCACGAGGGCCAGGGCAACGAGTTCGTCGCCCCGCCACGCGAGCCATACTCCCCCGCCGCTGACGTCACGGGCCAGTCCCTCGGCGACGTCCTCGTCGCGGTCACTCCCCCATAAGTCATCGAGCAGGGCGAGGCCCCCGCGCTGACGCCGCACCCGGTGCAGGGCGGGGCCGACCAACTCGGAATACTCGTCGGTGTCGATGGCGCGACGCACGCGCAGGGTGCTGGTCGCGCTCACTGAGGTCTCGCTAGACGCAATCGCGACAGAGCGTCTTCTCGGGATCGGCCAACTGACTCATCTTCTTGAGCAATCGACACGACTTGCATCGGAATTCGTCGTCCTGCTTGGGAAGAATGGTTTCGAGGGGGTCGACCAGGGGGTCGACGTCAATGGGCCCGTCGTCGTCGTCTTCGGGGGTCGTGGTCCGGCGAATAGTCTCGGCCAGAACCTCGTCCAGGGCCAATTCCACGTCGGCGTCGTCGGTCAGGTCGTCATCGTCAATGACCGCCACCGCGACGGGTGCTTCGTCGTCGTCCACGTCGTCGTCATCCACCACGGTCTCGTCGTCACTCACGACGTCATCGTCGCCGTCGATAATGTCCTCGGCGTCGTCGATGATGTCGATGTCGTCGCTCAAGACCTCTTCATCAAAGCCCTCGGCGAGTTCCTCCTCGTCGAATACTTCGTCGTTGTCACCATCAATGCTCATGGACTTCCTTCTCTGTAGCGCAGGAAGTGTAGAACCTTTTGGGGAGGACTTCGGTCATTTCCCTATAGTTTTTCCTTAATAATCCCTTTTTGCCCGATTTCTCTCCGCGGTGCGCTCGGCCTCCAGGCGTTCGAGATCGGTATCGGAGAAATCGACGTAGGACATCGCCCCAGCAATACCCCTGTGACCAGCGTCTTCACGAATCAGACGCACCATTTCGTGGGCCACGCGACGATAACTCGGATGGCCCTGAGGCCCGGAGCGCAGTTCGATCAAGTGCATGGCCTCGCGGGCGTTCATCTGCATCACGTAGCGAATGCGAAAAGCCAGTGCGACGGCGTATTGGGCCTGATCCGGGTAGTCGGTACTCAAGTCGTAGTAGAGCTCGGCCGAACGCGCCAAGGAGTCCTCGTAGGCCGGCGCGAGGCCCGCCTCGGTGATGAGTTCGGGCACGTCGTAGCCCAAATCCACGGTGAGCGGCTGCCACTCGATGCTCAAGAGTCGGTGACGTTGGAGGTCGCGAAAAGCGCCGTAGTCCGTGACCAGTTCGAAGCGATAGTCCGTGCGCTCGAGGGCCCGTCCGGGTCGGTGACGACGATTGGCCCGTTGTCCGACGTACGCCGCCAGTATCTCGCTTCGTTGGGCGTCGCTCAGTCCTCGCACCCGCGCGGCGGCGTCGTCGTGGCTGAGCGCCGAAGCGGAAAAGACGATCGCTTCGAGAACCTTGGTCTCACCCTCGGGGTCGAAGTCGAGCAACCGCACCGATTCCTCGGGTTCGACGGTGGTGAGATCATCGAGGAGCGAGGCCACCACCTCGCGGGTGGCGCCGCGCGTCTCGGCGAGGTAGCTGGTCCACGCGAGTCCACGTTCGGGGACGTCGATGCGCTTCAAGAAACTCGGGATCACCTTGCGCAATTCATCGAGCATGAGCTGCGAGTACTGGCGGACCTCGGGCAGCGCGTGGGCGCGCATGCGCAGCAACAACGCTTCGTAGGCCTGGCCCGACGCGTAGATTCCCAGGTTCGAGAGGGCGCTCGCCGGCAACAGGCCTCGCGCGGCGTCGAGGGCCTTGGCGCGGATGGCCTGGCGATAGACGAAATCGGTGTCCTCGGGGGTCTTGGGGAATTTGCGGGTTAAGAAGTCGGTGAGTCGCGGCAGCAACGACGCGTAGGTGTCGAACATGCGGTCCATCTCACCCACGTAGCGAGCTCCCCATCGCGATTCCAGGACGTCGTGGTCGCGGTAGAACCGATAGAGACCGTTGTCCAGGCGTCGGTCGTACCCGAGGTAACGAGTGGACTGCTCGAGGTAACTCATCAATCGTCCCCGTTCGAGCACCTTGGTCAAGATGTTGCTCGCCTGCTCACAGGCCAAGTGCACTCCCCCGAGCTGGGCGACCGAGTCGTCACCGTATTCGTAGAAGATCTTCTGGTAGAGGTCGTCGGCGCGGTCGAGCCCCACGGTGGCGTCAATACCGGCGTCGCCGGTCAAGTCGAGGTCGCCCACGAATTCGTCGAGAAAGAGCCGACGCAGACTCTTCGACGATCGTGAATAGCGAGCGAAGAGGGCCCCCTTGACCACTTCGGGGAGGTTGACCAGGGCGAAGACCGGACCATCGAGATTCGTGAAGTAGCGTTTCAGCACCGCCTGCTCTTCGTCGCTGAACTGTTCGACTACGTAGGGATGCATGGAATAAAAAGACTAGGGGCGAAATCAACCGCGTGGGTGGACGGTGGAGGCACCGGCCACGACCGATCTCAGCACGGCGTCGCGCGCGGCGGCGGCGGTCTCCGCGAGGTCGCCCAGGTGCGTCAAACGAGCGAGTTGCTCACAGAGATCCGCCACCTGCTTGGCGTTGCGCACGAAATCGCCCGGCGACGTCTGTCCAATCTCGACGTCCGCGAGGTCGAGCACCGTGCCGAGCGTCACGCCGCGTGCCCAGGCCGCGATGACCGGGGCGAATTTGCCGTCGGGCTCCTTGGCGTGAGGCACGCGGTAGCGGTCCTCCACTTCGCGCACGGTCGCCGAGAGGACCCCGATTTCGAGCATCCGGTCGTTAAGAGTGAGTCGTCGCTCGGGTCCGAGCCGGTCGTGAAGATTCTTCTTGCGCTTCACCGGCGTCTGGGGATGTTTCCCCGCCCGAGCCCCGCGCTTGGCCTCGAAGACAAAACTCGACAAGAGGCCCGCCAATTGGGCGGGTTCGAGCCCGTCGAAAATCCCGGCCGTCACGCACTCGGCGATCAAGAGGTCGCACTCGTGGTAGAGGGATCGCAGGAGTTGCCCCTGGTCGGTGAGGTGCCATCCGTCGGCGTAGGCGAGTTCCTCCAGGACGTGGTGGCGCGCGCGCATCTGGTCGCCGAGTGACCGACGGGTGCCCGCGGGTCGGTGATCGGCCTCGAACTGGGCGAACGAACGCTGAACGACCTCGAGGGCGGTCTCGATGTCGAAGTGATTGACCAGATTGGCGGTGAAGTTGTAGGTCGGGCGAAACGACGAGTGCAACTCCGACGGAGCGGCGATCGCGACGCGCCCGACGTCGAGGAGGGCCACCTCGGGAGCGAAGCACACGATGGCGTGCCCCTCGTCGTCGAGGCCGCGTCGACCGGCCCGACCGGTCATCTGGGCGTACTCGCCGCTCGTGAGAAACCGTCGGCCGGCGTCGGAGTACTTCGAGAATTTCTCCATCGCCACCGAGCGCGCGGGCATGTTCACCCCGAGCGCGAGGGTCTCGGTGGCGAACACCACCGCGAGGAGATTCTGCCCGAAACACGTCTCGACGATCTCGCGAAAGGCCGGCACCATGCCGGCGTGATGGGCGGCGAGACCACGGCGCAACGAGTCCAAGAAGTCGGCGAACTCGAGCGCGTGGAGATCGTCGTCGGAGAAATCGAGCAACCTCGCTTCACAGATGCGTTCAATCTCGCGGCGCTGTTCGGGGGTGGTGAAGAGGAGTCCGTCGCGGCGACATTGGCGCACCGCGTCATCGCACGCGGAACGCGAGAAGATGAACACGATGACCGGTAGAAGATCGTCGCGTTCGAGGGCCTGGAGCAACTCACTGCGTCGCGGTGCGCGAAAGGGCGCTGGGGGTGCGGTGGATTTGGGACCCTGCCACCGTGGGCCGGGACGAAAGCGGCGCGTCGCCTTCATCTGATTATCGATGCGTCGCGCTTCTTCCGAGAGTCGTTCGCCGTCGAGGAGCTCGAGTATCTCGGCCGCGGGTTGACCACGTCGCACGACGGCGAGGTGCTGGTGCAACGTGATGGGCCGGGTCGCCTCGGTGATGATGGTCGTCTCACCTCGAACCTCGGCGAACCACTTGCCCACGAAGTCCGCGTTGCCGATGGTGGCGGATAACGCGACGAAGCGCACCGCCGACGGCGTGAGAATCAGGACTTCCTCCCACACTCCCCCGCGGAACGGATCTTGGAGATAGTGCACCTCGTCGAGCACCACCAGGCCCAGGGTGCGCAGCTGATCAGATTCGGTCAACAACATGTTGCGCAGCACCTCGGTCGTCATCACCACGACGTCACCGAGACGGTTGACCGAGGTGTCCCCGGTGAGCAGACCGACTCGGTCGTCGCCGTAAAGTCCGCAGAGTTCGGCGTACTTCTGATTCGAGAGGGCCTTGAGCGGCGTCGTGTAGAACGCGCGCTGGCCCTGCTCGAGGCAGCGCCCGATGGCGTAGTTGGCGATGAGGGTCTTGCCCGAGCCGGTGGGGGCGCTGACCAGGACGTTGACGTGGGCGTCGACGGCGTCGAGGGCCTCGTCCTGGAAGCGGTCGAGTCCAAATCCCTGCGCCTCCGTGAACCGGCGGCGGTAGTCGAGGCTCATCGTTTCAACAACTTACCCACGCCAATGGCCAAGAAGTAGAACACCTCGAGGGGCACCATGAGGGCGAACATCGAAAAGGGATCGCTCGAGGGGGTGATGGCCCCGGCGAAGACCACGATGGCGATGGTCGAATAGCGCCAGGAACGCAGCAATTGGGCGGGCGACACGACCCGAGCCAGTTCGAGGGCGACCAGGACCACCGGGAACTCGAACGTGATGCCGAACAGGAGCATCATGAGTAGAAAGAGCGTCAGGTACTGCGTGGGGCTGTAGTACGCCGTGAGTGAATTGCCGCCGACGGCGACCAGGAATTGGATGGTCTTCTTGAACACCAGGTAGGCCACGACCACGCCCGAGAAGAAGAAGACCATCGACCCCACCACGAAAGGCAAGGCGTATCGCCGCTCGGCGGCCTTGAGTCCCGGCGTCACGAAGCGCCACGCGTGCCATAGCCACAAGGGGGTCGCGAACAGGAGGCCCCCGAAGAGGGAGATCTTGAATCGCAACGTCAGGCCGTCGAGAGGATTGGTCACGAGGAAATTGCAGTGGCGCGGACTCACCTGACAGTAGGGGTGTTGCAGCAGCCGCAGGAGCGCGGGATAGATGATCCACGCGATGACCGCGAGCACCAACGTGGCCGAAAGACCGATGAGGAAGCGGCGCCGCGCCTCGGCGAAATGCTGCGCCAGGGTCATCTCGCCCGCTGCGGAACGTACTCGGGCCACGACTAGTTCAATGACGGGTCGGCACTGAGGGGCTCAGTGGGGAGGGCCGGTGCGTTCTCGACATCGCCCGGGGCTTCGAAGTGGACGGGTGGCTCACTGGGTTCGTCGAGCGAACCTTCGGCGCGATCGGCCAGGTGGTTGAGTGCGGTCAGGGGGCTGCGGGCGAACCGCGCGATGTCGCCCGAGCTGGGTAGTTCGGGCAACGCGCCGCGGACCTCGCTCTCGACCCGCTGTTGAAAGCGGCGCAGCGAGTGCCAGGTGGAGCCCACTTTGTTGGCCACTTCGGGCAGCTTGTCGGGTCCCAGGAGGATGATGACCACGGCCACGATGATGAGAAGCTTCATCGGGCTGAGACTGAGCATGCACCAAGTGTAGGGTGCTCGCAGTCGCGTGATTTACATGAATCCCAGGCGATTCAGGGGCCACACGCGCAGGAACGCCTTACCAATCACGTCGGAGCGGGTGATGGTGCCCCACATCCGGCTGTCGCAGGAGTTGGAGTGATTGTCGCCCATCATGAAGTAATGATTCGCCGGGATCACGACCGGGCTCGCGGCGGTGGCGATGGCGTTGCCCAGGGGTTCGGAGTGCGGCCAGTTCTCGTGCAATGGCTTGCTGTTGACGTAGATCGTGTTGCCTATGGAGTAGAGCTTGTCGCCCGGGACGCCGATGACTCGCTTGACGAGGTCGACCACGGGCTCTCCCCCACAATTTTCCGCAGGTGGGGCCTTGAACACCAGTACGTCTCCACGATGGATGGTGCCCCAATCGACGGCCAACTTGTCCACGATGATGCGGTCGCCCACGAGCAGGGTGGGCTCCATCGAACCCGACGGGATGTAGAAGGTTTGAAACGCGTAGGTGCGCAGCCCGACCGACACCAGCAGCGCGGCGAGGATGATCACCCCCCACTCCACCATCAGGTGGTTCAGCCGCCGTCTCGAGGGTGGTGAACCGGGCGGAGGTTGTTGCACATCGTCGTGTTCCGCCGCCGGCGCAAAATCGCTCACCGGACAAGGCTAGTCGTCGACGCGGGTTCCCTCGCGGGACGAACCGCCGTGGCGAGGGTCCCGCGTGGGTCTAGAGGAACCCGATGCGCGACAAGGGCCACACGCGAAACACGGCTTTACCGATGATTTGCGAGCGCGCGACGGTGCCCCAGAAGCGGCTGTCGCAGGAGTCGGCGTGGTTGTCGCCCACCATGAAGTATCGGTGTGGGGGTACCACCACCGGGTGCGCGGCTGACGCGATCGCCGGTGGACCAAGCGGTTCGGTGTGGGTCCAGGCCTCCTTCAGGGGCCGGCCGTTGACGAAGATGGTGTCGCCACGAGAAAAGAGGGTGTCGCCCGGGATGCCGATGACCCGCTTGACGAGGTCGGCGTCGTGTTGCCCCCCGCAGTTTTCCGTGGGTGGCGAATGAAACACCACGACGTCACCGCGATGGATGGTCCCCCAATCGATCGCCAACTTGTCGACGACGATGCGGTCGCCCACCATCAAGGTCGGTTCCATCGATCCCGACGGGATGAAGAAGGTTTGAAAGGCGTAGGCGCGTAAGCCCAGGGTCACGGCCAGGGCGACCACCAAGAGGACCCCCCACTCGATCAGGTGGTGGTGCAGACGTCGCGATGAGCTGGGCGGCGGGGACGCGGACGTTTCGTCTGGCTCGTCGGGCTCGTCGGGGTTCGGATCGACCACCGGCGAGCCTATTCGCCCTTCGCTCGACGTTCGAGCGACACCAGCAGCTTCTGGAACCGATCATCATTGCTGCGAAAGGGATCCTTGAGCAGCACGGTCCGTTGCATCTCGTCGTTGAGCTTGAGATGGACCCAGTCGACGGTGTAATCCCGATGCCACTTCTTGGCCTCGCGAATGAACGTACCGCGCATGTGGGCCCGCGTGGTTCTCGGGGCGCTCTGGGAGGCGTTCGCGACGTCGTCGTTGGTCACGATGCGCGCCATGTGTCCTCGGGCCTGGCGACGGTAATACAGCCCGCGATCGACATTGGTGTCGTGATAGAGCAAGTCGATGAGCGCGATCTTGGGGTCGTTCAGGGGCACACCCGAGCGTTCGCGTTCGCGCTCGATGATTTGCAGTTTGGCGATCCAATCGACGCGGTCGGCCAACGCCATTGGATCGGACCGGTACAACTCGATGCACTCACGCCACATCGCCACCGCCCGGGCCTGATCGACCGGGACGTCGCGGGTCGCCACGAACTGTTCGGCGCGTTCACAGAGGTCCTCTTGGAGCTCCAGCGCGGTCATGTCGCGGCCCGAGACGAGACGAATGGGCTCCTTGCTCCAGAGGTCGAAGGAGATGTCGCGCAGCGCGTTGATCGGCGACACCATGTTGTAGTCGCGCAACACCGTCGTGCGATCCTCGATCATGGCCAACACGACGGCGGCCGTGCCGACCTTCATGTAGGTGGCGTATTCACTCATGTTCGAATCGCCGACGATGACGTGTAGACGACGGTACTTCTCGGGGTCGGCGTGGGGCTCGTCGCGGGTGTTGATGATGGGCCGAGAGCGCGTCGTGGCCGATGAGATGGCCTCCCACATATGTTCGGCGCGCTGACTCATCGCGTAGGCCGTGCCCTTGGCGTTGGTGACGACCTTGCCGGCACCGGCGAAGATCTGTCGCGTGACGAGGAAGGGGATGAAGACCTGTTCGAGTCGAGTCAGGTCCTCGATGCGCTCGATGCAGTAATTCTCGTGGCAACCGTAGGAGTTGCCCGAGGAGTCGGTGTTGTTCTTGAACAAGAAGATGTCACCGCGCACCCCCTCCTCGTCGAGTTGGCCCTGCGCGTGATCCACGAGTTCGCGCAGGATCGCCTCGCCGGCCTTGTCCTGGGCGACGAGGTCCTTGAGCGTGTCGCATTCGGCGGTGGCGTACTCGGGGTGGCTCCCCACGTCGAGGTAGAGACGACTACCGTTCTCGAGAAACACGTTGCTCGAGCGCCCCCACGCGACCACTTTGCGAAAGAGGAAACGCGACACCTCGTCGGGGCTGAGACGTCGTTGGCCCCGTAGCGAATACGTGACGCCGTATTCGGTCTCGATGCCGTAGATGCGCCGCAGCATGGCCTAGACCCTAGTGCCCGACTATTCCAACAACTGGGCGAGGGTGGCGTCGTCGAGCCGGGCGAAGGTCCGTCGGTCGCCCCGATCCTCGAGCACGCCGACCTCGAGGTCGCTGATGGGCAACTGACGGTCGGGTCCCGCGAGCGCGGCGACCGCGTGGGCCAGGGTCTCACCCAAGTTCAGCGGACCGTTCTCGAGCGCCGCGAATCGGCCCTTGATCGTCTCGGCGTCGCCACCGAGCACCGCGAATCGCTCCTCGTCGGAGATGGTGCCCTCGTAGGCGATGCGGTAGAGCTTGGTGGGTCGAAACTTGTTGCCCAGCTGAGCGACCAGGATCTCGACCTCGAGCGGCTTCTGCCCCTCGGTGAACATATCGCCCAGGTGCTGGGCGTAGTAGTTCGCCAGTGCTCGGGCGTCGACGTCCTCTCGCGAGTAGGTGAATCCCGTACCGTCGGCCCACCGGATACCCGCTTCGCGTAGACGGTCAAACTCGTTGTACTTTCCCACTCCCGCGAAGGCGATGCGGTCGTAGATCTCGGAGATCTTGTACAGCGAAGCGGAGGGGTTTTCGGCGACCATCACGACGCCGACGTCGTAGATCGCCGCGATGATGGAACGTCCTCGCGCGATGCCCTTCTGAGCGAATTCGGCCCGGTCCTTGATGAGTTGCTCGGGCGCGACGTAGAAGTAGTTACTCATCGCAGGTTGCCTCCCGCGACACCCCGGGTGGCCGCACGACGGTCGTTGATTGCGCGGAACGTCGCCTCGGTCACCTCCACGCCGAGTTCGCGGAAACCCTCGGCGCCCACGGTCACCATCATCGGATAGATACCGCGCACGAAGTCGGGTCCCCCGGTGCTCGGGTCATTGTCCGCCGCTTCGTAGATGGCCAGCGCGGCGAGTTCGAGGGCCTCCTCGCGCGACATCTGCGTGCGAAAACCCAGTCGCAGGGTGGAATCGGCGTACGGGGTGCCCGAGCCGATGACCGAGAAGTCCTGGCGCTCGTAGCAACCGCCCGCGCCGTCGTACTCGAAGATCCGTCCGATCTGGTGCGTCAAGTCCCAACCGGCGAGGAGGGGCAGCACCACCAGCGTCGAGGTGAGGTTGTTGCGCTGGATGAGGGGCGAGAGGTAGTTGGCCTTGCCTTCGAGGCTCAGCGCAGCGTCGCTCATCTTCTCGTAGTGCTCGAAGGACAACTGCGCCAATCGGATGAACTCGAGGCCTCGCGCGGCGGATCCCGAGATCGCGAGAGCGGTGTAGCGGTCGGCCGCTTCAATCTTGCGCACGTCGCGATTGGCGACGTAGTACGAGGTGGCTTGGCGGTCGCCCACCAGCACCACTCCCCCGTCGTAGCGGACGGCGACCACGGTGGTCGCGTGCGCGGACAGGTCCGTGGTGGTCGGGGGCGTCGTCAAACCCGCCAGCTCAGCGAAACGAACGAAGGACGGCCCCGGATCGCTTTGCGCGTCAAAGAGCGGCAGGCCCATTACTGCCCACCCTTTTGCACGTAATTGCGAACGAACTCCTCCGCGTTCTCCTCGAGGACGCCGTCGATCTCGTCGAGCAAGTCGTCGAGTTCGGCCTTGAGTTGCTCGCCCTTTTTGGCGACGACCGAGACGTCCTCGCTCTCCTCGCGGGAGCGCTCCGTGCGTTGCTTTTGGATACGTTCTTGTTCAGTCACGTACTAGTTCTACCCGTTGAGCGAGGCCACGAGAGCAACTGCCGTCAGATTTTCATCAAACAAGGCGCTGGTGAGTTCGGCGGTGCCGCGAGTGGGGTCCATCATCGGTATCCGTTGAAGTGGTCCGTGTCCGACGTCGAACACGATGGAGTCCCAATTGGCGGACACGATTTCTTCGGGAAAACGCGTGACGCATTCCCCCCGAAAGAACGCTCGCGTCGTCCGCGGCGGTCGGGCCACGGCGACGCGTATCTCCTCGTCGGTGCAGAGAGTATCGAGGCCCACCCGCGAGGCGAGCGATTTGTCCCGGCGCACGTCGTGGTATTGGAGATCGATGGCCCTGAGCTTCGCGTCATTCGCCGTCAGGTCGTAGCGATCGCGGTACCCCTCGACGATGCGCTTCTTGGCGACCCAGTCGACGCGGTTCGCGACGCTCAGGGGGTCGTCACGAACCCCGTCGAGCATCGTGCGCCACTGGTGCAGGATGTCGGCCACTTCGTCGTCGGACGCGACGGCCTCCCCACCGTGGCGCGCCACGTAACCGGCGGCCAGGTGCCACAATTCGTCCTGGTAGTCCCAGGCGCTGCGGGTGCGCCCTTCGCTATCGCGTATCGCCAAGCGAAGTGAGAGGTCGCGGGCCACGTCGCGCAGGGCGCGTACCGGATGGGCCGGCGCCAGGGGAAATCGTCCAACCCCCTCGTCCTCCAGGGCCGCCAGGAGGAGCGCGGTGGAACCGAGCTTGACGAAGGTGGCGACGCTCGACATGTTGGCGTCGCCGCAGATCACGTGGAGGCGTCGAAACCGCTCGGCGTCGGAGTGCGGTTCGTCGCGCGTGTTGATGATGGGTCGCTTCAACGTCGTCTCGAGCCCGACGATCTCTTCGAAGAACTCGGCGCGCGCACTGATCTGGAAGGCGGGATCGCCGACGCGCCCGGCATCGGTCTCGGCTCCCACCTTGCCCGCTCCGACGACGATTTGCCGACTGACGAAGTGCGGCACCATCGCGCGAATGACGTCGTTGAAATCGACCGAACGCGCGACGAGGTAATTCTCGTGCGTCCCGTAGGAGTTCCCCTTGCCGTCGGAGTTGTTCTTGTAGAGCGAGATGGCGAGTTCGGGGGGCAACGTTTCGTTCGCGACGGTGAGGGCCCGGCGCATCACCTCCTCGCCCGCCTGGTCGTAGAGCGTGGCCTCCCTCGGCGTGCGGCATTCGGGCGACGAGTATTCGGGGTGGGCGTGGTCCACGTAGAGGCGTGCGCCATTGGTGAGCACGGTGTTCGCGAGGTGGGTCTCGATCATGGGGGCGAGCGAACCCACTCCGACGAGCCCGCGCGCGTCGGTGCCCGGTGATTCGTCATTGAAGTCCCACGAGATGCGCGTCCGGCCCTGTTGGGCGTAGGCGTTGACGATGATGCTCGAGGCGGTCGTGGGGTCGTCGTCGGGCCCCCCGGCGACGCCGTACTCCGTCTCGATACCGACAATCTTGGCGATGGCCATGACTAGAGGTATTGACCAGTTCCGACGTGTTGGATGGAACGCCCCCCGGTGACGTCGTGCTTCTCACGATTGATCAGGGTGCGAATGAAGACGATGCGCTCACCCTTCTTGCCCGAGATGCGCGCCCAGTCGTCGGGATTGGTGGTGTTGGGCAAGTCCTCGTTCTCGTGGTACTCCTCGCGAATCGACGCGAGGAGGTCGGCGGTGGTCAGCCCGCGACCCTTGCCGGCGATCTCTCGCTTCACGGCGAGCTTCTTGGCGCGGCGCACGATGTTCTCGATCATCGCGCCCGAGGCGAAGTCCTTGAAGTAGAGGATCTCCTTATCGCCGCCCTGGTAGGTCACCTCGAGGAATCGATTGTCGTCGTCCACCCGGTACATGTTGGTCACCGTGGTCTCGATCATCGCGCGCAGCGCCTTGTCGCGGTCGCCCCCGCCGTTCGTGCGAATCTCGTCGGCGTCGAGGGGCAGCTCACGGTGGAGGTAGCGTTCGAAGATTTGCGCCGCCCCGGTTTCGTTGGGCCGCTCAATTTTGATCTTCACGTCGAGGCGACCGGGTCGCAAAATTGCCGGGTCGATGAGGTCCTCGCGGTTGGTCGCCCCGATGACGATGACGTCGCGCAGCGACTCCACCCCGTCAATCTCGGCCAAGAGCTGGGGCACGATCGTCGACTCCATGTCGGACGAGATGCCGGTTCCTCGAGTGCGAAAGAGCGAATCCATCTCGTCGAAGAAGACGATGACCGGGACACCCTCCTCGGCCTTCTCGCGCGCGCGCTGGAAGACCACGCGGATCTGACGCTCGGTCTCACCGACGTACTTGTTGAGGAGTTCGGGACCCTTGATGTTCAAGAAGTAGGACCGAACATTGCGGTTGCCGGTCATCTCGGCGACCTTCTGGCTGAGGGAGTTGGCCACGGCCTTGGCGATGAGGGTCTTGCCACATCCCGGTGGACCGTAGAGCAGGATGCCCTTGGGGGCGGGCAATTCGTAGTCGTTGAACAGGGCGCGGTGCAGATACGGCAACTCCACGGCGTCGGTAATGGACTCGATCTGGTCATCGAGCCCACCGACGTCGGCGTAACTCACGTCGGGCACCTCTTCGAGAATCAACTCCTCGGCCTCTTGGCGCACCAACTTCTCCACCAACAACCCCGACCGGGGGTCGAGGAGGACCGCGTCACCGCTGCGCAACTTGACGTCACGCAAGACGTCGGCCATCTCGACCACGCGCTCCTCGTCGGCTCGGCCGTAGACGAGGACTCGGCGGTCATCGAGGACCTCCTTGACGCTCACCACCTCACCCTGGCCGTCGGGGTTGCGTACCCCGATGATGGCGAAGGACTCGTTGAGCACGACCTCGTGGCCCCGCTCCACTTGGCCGGGGTCGAGACCGGGGTGCACCGAGACGCGCATCTTGCGGCCCGAGGCGAAGATGTCCGCGGTGCCATCGGGATTGAACTCGATGAAGGTGCCGTAGACCGCGGGGGGTTGCGTGAGCTTCTCGACCTCGTCGCGCAACGCGGCGATCTGGTCGCGCGTCTGTTGGATGGTGATCGCCAGTTTCTCGTTGTTCGAGCGCGACTGCGTCAATTGCAGACGCGCCTCGACCAACTTTTGTTCCAGGAGCTCGATGCGGCGCAGCGCCTGATCCAGCGAGCCGACCGTGAACGGCGACGCGTCGGAATCCTCGCGTTGGGCGTCATCGTCGTTGTACTGACCGAAGGGATTCGAGTGCTCCATACTCAAACCTTAGGGGAGCCCGACGCGGTCGTCACAGTCCGCCTCGGGGCGAGGTTCCGCTAATGTGGTCGGAGACCAAAAGGTAGTGAAAGGCCCACATAATGAAGGTATGGATTGATCAGGACTTGTGCACCGGCGACGGTCTGTGCGAGGAAATCTGTCCTTCGGTGTTCACCCTGCTCGACGATGGTCTGGCCTACGTGAAGCAGGACGGGGTCGCACTGTCCTCACCCGGTGGATCGGCCGGCTTGGCCACGGTGGCCCCGGAATTCGAAGACGCGGTGGTCGAAGCGTCCGAGGAGTGCCCGGGCGAGTGCATCTTCATCGAGCGCGACTAGGGACTATTTGACCAGTCGGCGCGCCGACGTCAAGAAACCGGTGTGCGCGACCATGCGGTGGTCGGGGCGCACACTTCGTCCGTCGATGTGCCACGTGCGTCGCAATATCTCGACCGTCTCCTCCACGCCGAAGGAGTGGACCTTGAGCGCCTCGCGGACCAATTGCGTCTGATTGATGGTGGGCAGATAGGCCAGGAAGATGCCGCCGGGGCGCAGGGCGCGTGCGGCGTGCTCGACGACGAGCCAGGGTTCGGGCATGTCCAAGATGACCCGGTCGAGGTCGTGCTCGTCGATCCCCAAGGTCACGTCACGGATGTGGATGTCGTAGGCGACGTCCTCGCCCAGCATGTCCACCACGTTCTTGCGCGCCTGGGCGGCGAAGTCCTCGCGGATCTCGTAGGCGGTGATGTGAGCGCCCGCGCGCAACAGCGTCATCGAGAGCGCTCCCGAACCCACCCCCGCCTCGAGAATCCGCATCCCCGGTCCCACGTCGGCCTGCATCAAGATAGTGCCGAGATCCTTGGGGTAGATGACCTGGGCACCTCGGGGCATCTTCAACACGACGTCCGACAGCGTGGGTCGCAGGACCAGGAAGCCACGTTCCGTGCTGCCTCGAACCACCGACCCCTCGTCGGCGCCGATGATGTCGTCGTGTTGGACGATGCCACTGTGGGTGTGAAACGATCCACCAGATTTCAAGGTGATCAGGTACTGTCGGTCCTTGGCGTCGGTCAGCATCACGCGTTCGCCCTCACGCAACTGGGCCGGTGAACTCATGAGTCTCCTAAGGTCGGGTGGTTCGTCGTCGCCGCGCGCTGGCGTCGAGTCGACGCAGCAACACTAGGGCCCCGGCCACGGCGACCCAGACGACCGAACGTTGCGCCCACGCCCGTCGCAGCGCGGCCAGCAGGGCCCGACGCCAGAAGAGGGCAAACATTTACTTGGTGCGCGAACGTCGCCCGCGCCAACGTCCCCAGAGGTACCCGGTCACGAGTCCGCTGATCCCCGCCGTGGCACTCGACGCCGACGCCGTACGGATTCGCTCGGGAACGTCGCTCGCGCGTGGCAGGATCGCTCGCACGGACTCTTCGAGCTGACGGCGGGTCTCGGACGCAGAACTCACCCGTTCTCCTTGCGCCGCCGCGGGGCGCCCGCCGTGATGCGCCAGAGGACGATGACGCCCGCCAGGGCGGCCAGAATCACCACGATGAGGTACGGGATCCACGACAAACTGCCGTCGAGCACCGGGAAGAGTGCCTGGAGCATCCGCAAGATTCCTAGGAGCCCCATGACGAGCCCAAACCCGACGAAGACGCTGCCCAGGGCACCGAAGAGCGCGAAACGGCCCATCTCCTTGAGCGGGGCGATGGTCTGCTCCTTGAGGTAGCGCACGAAGAGATCACGTATCTCCTGGGCGTCGCGCTGAAGCGACGCTCCCTTGAAGAACGAGCGCCACGAGGGGATTCGCATTTCCCCAGACTACTCACTGGCTAGCGCGAGCCCCCCTTCGCCGGCGTACCCACGTGACGCGAGCGCACGGTCGTGGTTCACTAACCTGCATGTGATGAGTGACGCGTTATTTCACGGGGCGAGTGAGCTCGAGGGACGGACCATCCGCAACATCGCGGCCCTGGCGATGGACGCGCCCGCGGCGGCGAAGTCCGGCCACAGCGGCACCGCGATGGCGCTGGCTCCCCTCGCCACCACGTTATTTTCACGGGTGTTGCGCCACGACCCGCGTGACGCGCACTGGCCCGACCGCGACCGTTTCATCCTGAGTTGCGGACACGCCTCGATCTTGCAGTACGGTCTCGCCCACTTCTTCGGTTACGACCTCAGCGTGGAGGACTTGCGCGCCTTTCGCCAACCCCACTCTCGAACCCCCGGTCACCCCGAGAATGGGGTGACGCCCACGGTCGAGGTGACGACGGGCCCGTTGGGCCAGGGCATCGCCAACGGAGTCGGCATGGCGCTCGCGGAGCGCATCCTGCGACACGACTACGGCGACGACCTGGTCAATCACCGCACGTGGGTCGTCGCGGGTGACGGATGTCTCGAGGAGGGCATCTCGCACGAGGCGGCGTCCCTCGCTGGTTCCCTGGGATTGGACCGGTTGACGGTCTTTTACGACGACAATCACATCACCATCGACGGCGCGACCGAATTGGCGCTGCGCGACGACGCCCCGGCGCGCTTTCGGGCCTACGGGTGGCACGTCATCGACCTCGGGGATCAGGCCAACGACCTCGATGCGCTCGAGGGCGCCGCACGCGAGGCCATCGCCGAGGATTCTCGTCCGACGCTGGTCGTGGTGCGGTCCCACATCGGCTTCCCGTCGCCGACGATGATGGACCGTCGCGAGGCTCACGGCTCACCCTTCTCCGCGGCGGCCGTCAGCGAGGTGAAGGGACTTCTTGGAGTGCCGGACGAACCCTTCGCGCTCGACGATTCTCTGGCGGCGCTCAACGTCACCGCCGTCACTGCACGACCGGACCTCGCGCCACAGTGGCGCCAACGCGTCGAGGCGGCGGGCGATCGCGGTGCGAGGTTGCTCGCGCAACTCGCGGACCACGGAGCATTGGTCAGCGACGCCGCGCCCGAGCCCTACCCCGCCGGCACCGCCGTGGCGACCCGCAAAGCGATGCAGCGGGCCATGGACACTTTTGCGCCGCTCACGGCGGGATTGACCGCGGGTTCGGCCGACTTGACCGACAATACGGGGGTGGTGCTCGCGCATTCGACGGCCAACGCGGCCACCGTGCCCGGTGGCCGGCAGATCTACTACGGCATTCGCGAGTTCGCCATGGGCGCCATCATGGTCGGCCAAGCGCTCCACGGGGGCCTGCGGCCGGCGGGGTCGACGTTCTTCGTCTTTTCGGATTACGTGCGCCCCGCTATTCGACTCGCCGCGCTCAGTCACGCCGGCGTCTTATTCGTGTTCACCCACGATTCGGTGGGAGTGGGTGAGGACGGACCGACGCACCAGCCCGTCGAGCACCTGGCCGCGTTGCGGGCGATGCCCCGAGTGCACGTGGTGCGCCCGAGTGACGCCAACGAGACCTTGCGACTCGTGGGCGACTTCCTTCGTGCGCCACAGCCGTCGACCACCGCGCTCATCTTGACGCGTCAAGACGTGGCGGTGATGGGTGGTTCCGACGCCCTCGCGTCGCAAGAAGGCGCGACCCGTGGCGGGTACGTCGTACGCGAGAACAGCGACGCCCGCTACACCTTGGTGGCGAGCGGTTCGGAGGTGCAGCACTGTCTGGCCGCCTGCGACGAATTGGCGACGCGGGGCATCGCGACGCGCGTGGTCGCCCTGCCGTGCTGGGCGTGCTTCGAGGAACAAGATCCGAGCTATCGCGAGTCGGTACTTCGACGCGATATCGCCTCGGTGTCGCTCGAGGCGGGTTCGACGTTCGGGTGGCACCGGTACGTGGACGATGCGCTGGGAATTGACTCCTTCGGGATGTCCGCTCCGGGGGCGTACGTGTTCGATCACTTCTCGATGAATGCGGCCGCGTTGGTGAATTTCGTGGTCGAGCGAGTGGGGAGCAACTCATGAGTCGACTGCACACGTTGTTCGACGACTACGGACAGAGCCCGTGGATCGACAACATTCGCCGTGACTGGCTCGACGACGGAACTCTCGCGCGCTTGGTCGCCGACGGGGCTCGGGGCGTGACGTCGAACCCGGCCATCTTCGCGAAGGCCTTCGCGACATCCAGCGCCTACGACGAGCGACTCGCCGCCGCCCACTCGCGCGACCCGGAGGTCGTGTTCGAAGCACTCGCCAGCGCCGACGTGCGCGACGCCTGCGACGTCCTGGGGTCGCTGCACGCCCAGAGCCAGCGTCAGTTCGCCCAAGGGCTGCGCCGTTACGCCGACGGATTCGTGTCCCTCGAGGTGTCGCCACGGCTCGCGCGCGACACCGACGGCACGGTGGCCGCCGCGCAGCGGCTCTGGGCCGAGGTCGACCGACCCAACGTGATGATCAAGATTCCGGCCACCGTCGAAGGCTTGCCGGCCATCACGGCGTCGTTGGCGGCGGGCGTTAACGTCAACGTG
>Ga0209067_10000461_pt1 | contig 25852 bp, 21 predicted proteins | sample ColStrG_CSR_2013_FD_187199 | JGI IMG/M metagenome (GOLD analysis project Ga0209067, IMG submission 187199) | Freshwater sediment microbial communities in response to fracking from Pennsylvania, USA - Cold Stream Run_MetaG_CSR_2013 (SPAdes)... | ecosystem: Environmental > Aquatic > Freshwater >... | reverse complement strand
GTGGAGCACACGAAGCTTACCTATCGCTACCAGGGCAGGGACTTCCGGCTGACGGACGTCCACGGAACGGTCGTGAAGGAACTGCTGGCATAAGCAATTGCCGGCGATAAGGAACACGCTCGCACAAGACGCGGCAATCTCTGTGGGGCAGGTTGTTAACCACTGCTGTCCAAATTAGGCAGACTCCCCCAAATTCCGCCCTGAAATCGTTGGACATAGCTCCGCCTTTCGATTGATTGCAGAAACGAGGTTGGGGATGGATTTCCGTCGTTGAGCCGACGGCTGCTGTCCCAATTCCTCGCTAAAAGCCTCCGGATTGGAGTGTGGTGGTTAGTGCCATCGTGTCCTGCTGTCCCGTTTGCGTGTGCCTAAAAACCCAGTTCCAACTGACCGTCGTGCACCCCAACTAGTGCGGGCGGGGCCTGGAAGGGATCATTCAACCACACCCACAGATCGCGGTACACAAACAGTTGCTGCCGCACCAGCGCCACCAGATTGGACACGACCAGCCGTAGCTCGATCTCAGTTGCAGGCGCTTCAGCAGCGCAATCAGCGCGATCCAGATCTGCGTTCTTCAACGCGTTGGCGCTGGTGCCCACAAACGTCTTGACTACAAGCTTTGGAATTGAGCGGCGGCAGGAGAGAGGAATCCGGCCAAACCCGGCCGGACTCCGTGGGATATATGAAGCCGCTGGGAATTTCGATCAACGGCCTCGCTCTGGAACTGCACGTACCGGTCACCCGCATCAGCCAGATCGTCAACGAGCGCCGCGGGATTACCGCCCATACTGCATTGCGTCTGGCCCGGCACTTCGGCACGAGCGCTGATATCTGGATGAATATTCAAAGGGACTACGAATTGCTTGTGACCCGGCGGAAGTCACTGAAGACGATCGAGAGGCAGGTCCGCCAACGCAGGGTCGCAGTATGATTCACGGGACCCGATTGGGAACGCCTGCTCGCGCCGGCGGCAGGGCAGACCGGCGCTCTCCAACAGACCAACGGCAACCGGGCCGTTGCACTGAGGCCGCGAACCCGCGCCAGATGTCGATTTCGCTGCGGTTCGAATTCTAGCGTCTTGAGCGTGGCGTCTTGGACCAGTGCGGACGTGAACGCCACCGGAGCGCCTGCGGTCAGCGCGGGCGCAGCCGCCAAAACTTCGCCGTCAGCCCAACTCCCACCCCTTGCGGTACTCCCGCGACAGGTACTGGTTGGCCTCTGTCGCGTTGGTGATCTTCGCATTTTCCGCGTCGTAAAGCAGCCTTTGCCGCGCCCGCAGCGCCACCGCGTACAAATTGACGGCCTCGGAAATCGGACCCGCATTCACGAAGGCTCCGGGAGATTGCTTGCCGCCACGGCAGCACGCGATCCACTGTTGGATACCCGGCGACGCCTGGCCCGTTTCCCGCTGCCGGCGGGGCCGTTCGGGCGCGGCCGGATAGCCGCTCATGCGGCGCTCGGGAATCAGCCGCGGGTTTTCCACGCGGAAGCCAGCCAGGATCTTCCCCTTGTCTCCCACGAACATCATAGCTTCCGCCGGAAACTCCTTGTGATCCTCGTCCAGCTCCGGCGGCGTCGGTGGGCGCATGCCGCCGTCGTACCAGATCAAATCCACCGCCGGGCGGGGGCCGCGCGCCGGATACCGGAATCGCACGGAACTGGCCGTGGGAAATGCAAAATCGTTCTTCACCGTGACCGCCACGTTGTCGCGGAAAATGCACTCGTGGCTGAATGTCGGCTCCACAGAGGTCGGCCCCGAAAGTTCCAGCGCATTGAACACCGTCCACAGGCTATAGTGGCCCATGTCGGCCATGGAGCCGCCGCCGAAATCGTACCATCCGCGAAACACCATGTGGGTGTAGTTGGGGTGATAGGGCCGTTCGGCTTCGGGACCGAGCCACAAGTCCCAATCGAAGCCGCCCGGCACCGGCGGCCTGTCGGTGGGGATGGTCGCGTACTGCGGCCACACCGGCCGGTTGGTCCAGTTGTGAATCTCGCGCAGCGTGCCGATCGAGCCGTCCTTGATCCAGGCCAGAACCTGTTCCATGGAACCGTTGCTATCCCACGGCATGAAGTGGGTGGCCACGCCGGTTTCGCGCGCCGTATCGATTACCATTTTGGCTTCCTTCAGGCGGTTGGCGATGGGCTTGTGGACGATCGTGTGCTTTCCCCGCTTCATGGCCGCGTTGCAGATCACGCCGTGCAGGTGGTCCGGCGTCATGATCTTCACCGCGCTCAGATCCTTTTCCTTTTCGAGCAGTTCCCGGTAGTCGGCATACGCCGCGCAGCCCTTGAATTTATCGGCGGCGCGCTGATTGGCGTAGAAGCTGTTGACCACGTCCTGGCCCACGTCACGGCCGCCAGGCACCACGCCTTCTGCGCCGGCCCGCCAATCGGATTTGCCGATCGCGGTGCGAATCGACTTGAGGATTCCGTCCGCCGACCAATCGCGATACCCCGTGGCATCCTTGTTCGGGTCGCACACCGCGACAATCTGGATATCGGGAAGCGGCAGGAGGTTGATCATCTCCCTCAGGCCTTGCGTGCCCGTGCCAATGTAAGCCAGCGTGATCTTGTCGCTGGGAGCGACGGTACCGGGGCCTCCCAACACATGTCGGGGGACGATGGTGAACGCAGCGGTCGCGGCTGCCGTTCCCAGAAACTTGCGGCGATTCTGTTCGGAATTCATAAACCACCCTTCGGGACGAATCATACTGGAATGTCCCATTCAAAAGCAAGGGGTATACTGTCTGGCATGACTCCCAGTAAGAGATGGTTGGGCCTGGTCGCCGCACTGGCTTCCGCGTGTACTGCCGGGCTCGCACAGGACGGCTTCGCACTCCGCGATGGCGACCGCGTGGTCTTTTATGGCGACAGCATCACCGACCAACGCCTCTACACCACGTTCACCGAAACCTACGTGGTGACGCGCTTCCCGCGCCTGAACGTCTCGTTTGTCCACTCCGGATGGGGCGGCGACCGCGTTACCGGCGGTGGCGGTGGCCCCATCGACGTCCGCCTGTATCGCGACGTTCTGCAGTTCAACCCCACGGTGCTCACCGTCATGCTCGGCATGAACGATGGCCGCTACCGCGCCTATGACCAGCAGCTCTTCGACGATTTCGCCAGCGGTTACAAGCACATCGTGGACACTATGAAGCGCGCCTTTCCTGGAATTCGCATCACCGCCATTGAGCCCTCACCCTACGATGACGTCACACGCGCACCCCTGTTCGAAGGCGGGTACAACGCCGTTCTGGTGCGCTACAGCGACTTTCTCAAACAGCTCGCCGCCGAGCAAAAGCTCGGCCTCGCCGATCTCAACTCGCCCGTAGTGTCGGCCCTCGAAAAGGCCAATGCCGCCGACGCGGCCAACGCCGCCAAGCTCATTCCCGACCGCGTCCATCCCGGCGCCGCCGGCCACCTGCTGATGGCCGAAGCGCTGCTCAAGGCCTGGAACGCCCCCGCCATCGTCACCGACGTCGAGATCGACGCCGGCCGGAAAGACGCCGTGCGCCAGCTTGGCACCCATGTCGCCGGCCTGCAATCCGCCAAAGGCATTGCCTGGACCCAGACCGATGACGCCCTGCCCATGCCCGTCGATCTGCGCGACCCGCTAGTGGCGCTCGCCATCCGGTCCTCCGATTTCATGGACGCGCTCAACCAGCAGCCCCTCAAAGTGCGTGGCCTCGCCGCCGGACGCTATACGCTCAAGATCGATGGCGAGACCGCCGGTGCCTTCACCGCCGCGGAACTGGCCGGGGGCGTGAACCTCGCCACTCTCCCGACACCGATGGCTCGCCAGGCTGCCGAGGTCCACGCCCTGACTTTGCGGCACAACAATATTCACTTTGCGCGCTGGCGCCAGATTCAGGTGCCGATGGAAAAGGACAATGCTCCGCACTTGCTGAAAGCGCTCGACGCGCTGGATGAACTCGAGTCCGATGTGTTGAAGGAACAACGCGCCGCCGCGCAGCCCAAGCCGCGCCGGTATGAATTGGTAGCGGAGTAGGGCGCAGACGGTCGAGGGCGGGCGCAACAGAATCTCGCCGTTCGGATTTCACCCGCGTCATCATCGCTCGACTCGTTGGGGCTTCCTGCGGCGGTCGCTGGCCGGTCCGCCATCATGCGTCGTCGCAGATCCTTGAAGAACTCGTGAATCTCTGACTCGGACATTGTGCCCGGCCGATACAGTTCAGGTTTCAAACCTGGCGCGATAATGCCCGTTAGCTGTTTCTCGTCCGCACTGTCAACCAATACCAGCCCGGCCACATCATCGGGAAATCGAGTCGCAAACCGACGGGCATATAATCCACCCAATGAATGGCCCACCAAAACGTAGGGACCGGGAAGGGAAGCCTCCCGCAGAAGCGCGCGCCGGACCTCGGTCATACGAGCAGACTTGCGTGAGCCCAATCAGATGCCCCCCGGCCAGCGCCGGCTTCAAGGATAACAAGAGGGCTGCCAGGCAATGACCTGCTAACGCAAGCATGGGGATCGTGAGGAGCAAACGCGCCATTGGTCGATTTTATAAATAAGGAGAAGCGTTCGGCGTGACAGCAGAGGCCTCGCCGCATGGCGCCGATTCACGACCCCAATATGGCTACTTCTTCAGCAACGGCGTCACCGTCAGATTCCGGAACTCCACTGGCCCGTGGTCGCCTTGCAGATAGATCGGGCCAGGCTCGGCCTCATTGGAATCGATAGCGATTGCCGTGAGCCCTTCCACTTCACCCTTATCGATGATGGTCTTGCCGTTCAGCACCACGGTCACCTGGCGACCCACCAGGCGGACGTCGTAGGTCTGCCACTCCCCGGCAGGCTTACTGGCGTTCTCGCTCGGCAGGATGCGGGCGTACAGCGCGCCGTTGCCGTGAGTGTTCGGCGGACGGCCGAAATCGTCGAGAACCTGCACCTCGTACCGCGCTCGCAGGCCAATGCCGCTGTTGGAATGCTCGGCCACTTTGACCTCGCAGTGCAGTTTAAAGTTCCAGAACTTGGCCTCGGAGATGACGTTGTTGCCCTTGCCAGTCGTTGCCAGAACACCGCCGGCAACCGACCATCCCCTGATTTCGCCCTTACCATCCGCCACCCAGCCGCCCAGGTCCTTGCCGTTGATCAGCATGACCGGTTTACCCTCGCGCCAGGTACCGTCATCCTTATCGGGAATTACTGGCGCGCGCACCCCCACCCACTTCATAGGCGGTTGCGTCTGGCCTTCGGTTTCGAAAGTACCTTCGAGTTTGCCGTTCACCAGCTTGGCCTTATAGACCATGTGGCCGTTCGGGCGCGCCCAGCCGAATTGCAGTTCGCCAGGCTTGACAGAAATCTCCTGGATAACGTTCATGTCGCCGTTGAAGGCGGTGACGAATTTGCCCTGAGGGGCATCGGTGTCGGCCCCGGTGATCTCCACCCACCACGCTGCATTGCGCGGTTCGCGGTAGCCGGTGATGTCCCACCGGCCGTTGAAGCGGGCGTCGCCAGCGGCCAACAGGGGCCAGGCAGTCAAGAGGATCCATGCGGTACGCATGGGGCCAGTGTACACCCGCGCTATTCGTAGCGCAGTGCGATAATCGGGTCGATCTTGGTGGCCCGCCGCGCCGGGATGTAGATGGCCAGCGCCGCGGCGAGGATCAGCGCCAGCGGGATCGCCGTGAAGCTCACCGCATCGTTGGCCGTGACGCCGTAAATCAGCGACGCCATCAGGCGCGCGAACGCAAACGCGATCGGCAGCCCGACCACCAGACCGGCGGCGATGGTGATCATGCCCTTGCGGAAAACCATGGCGAGCACATTCGGCCGCTCGGCGCCCAGCGCCATGCGGATGCCGATCTCGTGCGTCTGCTCCGACACCAGGTAAGCCATGACACCGTAGACGCCGATCGCCGAGAGGACCAGCGCCACCAAGCCAAAAATTCCCATCAGCACCGCCATATAATTCAGCCCGATGGCGCGATTGTGGATCGACCGCTCCATGGTCCGCATATCCGTGATGGGCTGCTCGCGATCCACCGAGCGGATGGCCGCGGTCACCGCCGGGGCAACCGCCAGCGGATCGCCAGCGGTGCGGATGCCGATGTCCATCCACAACGCTGGCTCTTGGAGGAAGGGCACGTACAACACCCGGCGCGGTTCGTGGTCGTAAGGGTTGTGCGCGACGTCGGCAACCACGCCCACGATGGTCAGCCACGGGTTCTTGGAATCGGCGCTGCCGAGCTTGATGTGCTGGCCCAGCGGCGACTGGTTCTTCCACCACCGGTTTGCCATGTGCTGGCTGATCACCAACACTTTCGGTGCGTCCGGGCCATCGCTTTCTGCCAGCAGTCGGCCGGCGAGCAGCGGGATGTGCAGAGTCTCGAAATAACCGGCGGTGGCCAATTGGTACATGCCGGTCGGCGTCTTGTCCGGTTCCACGGGCCGGCCCTCAATGGTGAAATTTCGGCCGTTGGAATGGTCGGAGTAAGGCAGGGCCGACACTGCTGTCGCGGAGCGCACGCTGGGAATCGCGCAGATGCGCTCCAGCACGTTGCGGTAGTAGGCCACACGCTGGAAGGGCTCGTGATACTTGTTGTCGGTCAAGGTCAGGCGCAGCGTGAGCAAGGATTCGGGATGGAGGCGTGCGCCGTTATCAAGCAGGGTGCGAAACCCGCGAACCATCAGCCCAGCGCCGACCAGCAGCACCACGGCGAGGGCGATCTCGGCCGCAACCAGGATATTGCGCAGGCGATGGCGCGCGCCACCCGTGGAGCCGCCGCGGCCGCCTTCCTTCAGTGCATCGGTCAGGTTGGGCCGCGAGCACTGCCAGGCCGGCGCCAGACCGGCCAGAATGCCGCTCAGCACAGCGGCGCCCAGGGTGAAGCCAAGAACCCTCCCATCGAGCTGGATTTCTTGCCAACCCAGAATGTAGCGGGCAATCTCCGGCGGCATCCCGGCTTTCATGAGGTTCATCCCCCATCTGGCGATCAGCAAGCCGAGCGCCGCGCCGCCTACGGATAGCAGCACGCTCTCGGTCACCAGTTGCGCCACCACCCGCCAGCGGGAAGCGCCCAGGGCCGTCCGCACCGCCACTTCACGCAGGCGCCCGGTAGCGCGCGCAAACTGCAGGTTAGCGACGTTGACGCAGGCTATCAGCAGCACGAAGGCCACTGAAAACAGCAGCATGATCAGGTACTGTGAAGTTTCATACTCCACCAGGTAGCGCTGCGCCGGCCACACCATGAGCCGGCGGCCCTTGTTGGTATCGGGATAAGCCTTCTCCAGGCGCGCGGCGATGCCATCGATCTCGGCGGCGGCTTGTTCCACAGACCGGCCCGGTTTCAGGCGCGCGGCCGCATCGAACGAATTGTTCCGCCGTGAGGCGCGTTGCTCGGCGGTGAGGGCATGGGGCGTCCAGAGTTCGGTGGCCAGGGGAAAGTCGAAGCTGGCGGGCATCACTCCGGTGACGACGAAGTTCTGGTCATCCAGGCGGACGGTTTTGCCGATGATGGCCGGGTCGGCGGCAAAGCGCCGGCGCCAGAGGCGGTCACTGAGCACGACTTCCCGTTCGCGGCCCGGCTCATCCTCACCCGTCCGGAAGCCGCGGCCAAGTACGGGCTGGACCTGGAAGACATCGAAGAAATTGGCGCTAGTGAGAGCCTGGTTGACCCTTTCGGGCTCGCCGCTGGCGCCGACGATATTCGCCAGACCCCCTTGCCAGTTGGCGATGTCCTGGAAGGCCGTGCTTTCGCGGCGGACATCTTCGAAATCGGCTGGGGTCAGGCTGTTCCAATAATGAGGCTCTTCCGGCTCTCGTTGCAGCACCATGGCGAGAGATTCCAGGTGCGGCAGTGGCACCGGCTTCCACAACATAGCGTCGCAAAGGCTGAAGACTGCCGTGGTTGCGCCGATACCGAGTGCCAGCGTGAGAACTGCGGTCGCCGCGAAGCCTGGCGATTTCCGCAACATGCGTTCGCCATAACGAATGTCCTGCCACAAGCTCATAGTCAGAGGTGTCCTTGAAAGCCTTATACGCATGGATGGGGTGGGAAGTTCGCAGAAATTAAGGTGGCGCAAGCTTTTGAACCTGCCGCGCAAGCTCAAGCGTGCGTTACTGTGCTATAGATGTTCGATAGGGAAAGTGACATAATCATGAGTGTTTCGTCAGACTGTAATACAGAGGAGCGATAGAGAATGACCAAATCCTCGGAAATCCTGCAAGGTACGCTGGATCTGTTAATTCTGCGGGCTCTGGAGGCTGGGGCGCTGCATGGGCTGGGGATTGCCGACCGCATCGAGCAGGTGACCCATGGCGTGTTCATGGTGCGGCCGGGGTCGCTCTTCCCGGCGCTGAGGCGTCTGGAGCAGAACGGATGGATTGAGGGCACCTGGGGCGAGTCGGCCAATAACCGGCGGGCGCGGTATTACACCCTCACCAAGGCGGGGCAGAAACAGCTTGTGGATGAGAAGCGCAATTGGCACAAAATGGTCAGCGCGGTGAATTGGATGCTGGAGTCGGAGGCGTAACCCATGCGGTGGCGCAAGCGGGCGGCGTGGCTGTTCCATTTCCTGTTCCGGCGTCAGCGATTGGAGGAGGAACTGGACGAAGAGTTGCGGTCTTATTACCACCTGCTGGTGGACCGCTTTGAGGAGCGGGGGATGGCGCCCGGCGCGGCGCGGCGGGCGGCACGGATGGAGTTCGATGGGATGGAGCAGGTGAAGGAAAAAGTGAGGGATGGTTTTGTGGGCGCGGCGTTGGGGAACATACTGGGGGATGTCCGGTTTGCCTGGCGGTCGCTGCGCAAGAGCCCCGGGTTTGCGGCGGTGGCGGTCGTCACGCTGGCGTTGGGAATCGGTGTGAACACGGCGGTGTTCAGCGTGGTTTATGGCGTGCTGCTGCGGCCACTCCCCTACGACAAGCCAGCGGAACTCAGCCTGATCTGGTCGAACTTCCGGAAGACAGGCGCCGAGCGGGCGCCAACCTCGGGCGTCATCTTGGGAGAACTCGAGCACCGCAATTGCTCGTTTCAAGACGTTGCGGGAATCTGGGTGGGCACCGGCACGTTCAGCGGGGATGAGAACCCGGAGCAGGTGAAAGTGGCCCAAGTGACGCCGAACTTCTTTCAGACGCTGGGCGTCCGGGCGGCTCTGGGACGTACCTTCACCGTGGAGGAAGCGGCCGGCGGCCGACCCGCGCTGATTCTCAGCGACGGCCTGTGGCGTCGTCGCTTTGGCGCCGATCCGGCGATAGTGGGGAAGGGCGTGCGGTTTCAGGGTGCGAGCGTCACGGTGATCGGCGTGCTGCCACCCGGCTTTCAACTCCATTTCCCGGCGGATTCGAATGTGCCCGCTGATGTGCAGGCATTCCGGCCGTTCGGCAACAACATCTACAAGGACCCGCGTACGCTTTACTACATCCGCGTAGTGGGGCGCCTCAGGCCGGGCATTACGCTCGACCAAGCCGGGCAGGACCTGGACCGCGTGGCGCACGAGATCCGCGACGCCTATACGGAGTTTTCCGAGGAAGAGGTCACATTCACATTGGCCGGCATGCATGCCGATGCCGTGCGCGACATCCGGCCGGCAATCCTGGCGCTATTCGGGGGCGCAGCCTTCGTGCTGCTGATCTGTTGCCTCAACGTGACCAGCCTGTTGCTGGCGCGGGCCAACGACCGGGAGAAAGAAATGGCTCTGCGCGCCGCGCTAGGGGCTTCGCGCGGGCGAATCGTGAGCCAACTGCTGACGGAAGGGGCGGTGCTTTGCGCGCTGGGCGGAACGATTGGGCTGGCGGTGGCTTGGGCGGCGGAACGCGGGATGATGAGCATCCGGCCTGAGCGGCTGGCGCGATCGGGCGAGATTGGGCTGAACTGGCCCGTGCTGGCCTTCGCGGCGGCGGTATCTCTGGGCGCGGTGCTGCTGTTCGGGTTGGCGCCCGCCTTCGAAGCGGTGAAGCTGAACCTGCGGCACGGATTGCTGCGGCGGCGGGCTGGTTCGGCGCTGATTGTAGCGGAGGTGATGATCGGGTTCGTGCTGGTGATTAGCGCCGGACTGATGATCCGTACCTTCGACAACATCCAGCGTGTGCGCCCGGGCTTCGAAGCTGGCAATTTGCTGACCTTCCAACTCTCGCTGGAGCGATTTCCCATAAAGGAATGGGAGGCGAAGCTGGCCTCCTTGCCCGGCGTGTCCGGGGTGGGCGCCACCTCCCACCTGCCGCTGGACGACTATCCCAATTGGTACAGCCCCTACCGCCCGGAAGGTCAATCGATAACCGATCGGGCGGCGCTGCTGGCCGATTACCGGTGCATCACTCCTGGGTATCTCCAGGCTATGGGCGTGCAGTTAAAGGAAGGCCGTTACTTCAACTGGCAGGACCGCGCCGGAGGCCGGCAGGTGGCGATCGTGGACGACCTACTGGCGCGCGCGACGTGGCCGGGGCAGTCTGCTGTGGGCAAGAAGATCGAGGCGGAGCATCTGACAGAGCGGGGATTCGTTCCCCTGTGGTCGGACGTGGTGGGAGTGGTGGAACACGTGCGCAACCATTCCCTGGCCCGGCAACTGCGCGGCGAAATCTATGTGCCGTTCGCACAGAGCCCGCGGAGTCCGTTGACTTACGTGCTCCGGACGTGCGTGGAGCCGCTGTCGCTGGTTCCGGCGATCCGCCGCGAACTGCGTGCACGGGATGCGAATCTGGCGTTGTCTAAGGTTCGGCCCATGACGTCGTACATCGAGCAGGAAATGTCTCCCGTGAGCTTCACCGCCGTGCTGGCCGGCGTGTTTGCGGGGCTTGCGTTGCTGCTGGCGGCGATTGGAATCTACGGCGTCCTGTACTACCAGGTGTCGCGGCGCAGACACGAGATGGGGGTGCGGATGGCGTTGGGCGCGAGCGGCCGCGATGTCGTGCGCCTGGTGATGCGCGAGGGCCTGAAGCTGACGGCGATTGGGCTGGCGGCCGGGGTGGCGGGCGCCGCCCTGGCTTCGCGGTATCTGCGGCTGTTGATTTACGGGGTTTCGGTGGCGGACCCGGTCACGTACGCGTCAGCCCTGGTTCTATTGGCGGCGGCCGCGGGTCTTGGCTGCTGGCGTCCGGCGGCGCGGGCGGCCGGGGCGAACCCTGTGGATGCGATTCGAGCGGAGTAAAGGAGGGTTATGGGAATTGGACGTGTATGCGTGATTTTGTTTGCGGGAGTGCCGCTGGTGTGGGCGGCGGATGACCGGGCGGCGGACCGTGCCGCCATCCGTGCGGACATCGACGGCATCTACCAGGCGTTCATTCACAAGGACCGTGCGAAAGTGCAGGCCACGCACGACGAGAATTGGCACGGCTTCCTGGAAGGTTCGTGGGAGATGATTCGCGGGATCGATCAGTACATGAATTACGTCGGACCCATGAAAAGTCATTACGGCATGACGGGGTACAAGATCCGCGACTTCGACATGGTGTTTGCGGGCGATGCGGCGTTCGTCACGTTCATCACCGACATCGACCTGAATCTGCCCAACGGGCCGGCGCACTCGGTGCAGCGGTTGGCCGATTTCTACGTGAAGAAGAACGGGAAGTGGATGCAGACCGGGTCGAACACCTCGATTTCACCGGAGGCCATCGCGAACCAAATGGAGCAGCCGCATTCCTTGTCGGAGCCGGCGAAGCAGGAGTTGCTGGAGGTGCGAGAGGCGGTCTGGCGGGCATTCTTTGCCCACGATCAAGCGGCGCTCGACAAGTTGATTCCGGATGAACTGATCACCATCGAGGCGAATGGCAGCGAATTCGGCAACCGCCAAGCCGTGATGGCGGGGTCCGAAGCGTTCGCGAAGAGCGGCGCCAAGCTGGCAAAGCTGGAGTTTCCGAAGACGGAAATTCAGTGCTACGGCAATACGGCGGTGGTGTACTCGACGTATCTTTATGAGCTGGAGACGGACGGTCAGCGCGAACCGTACTCGGGCCGGGTGACGGAAGTCTTCGTGCAGCGAGAGGGGCAGTGGGTCAATCCCGGCTGGCACATGGACAGCGTGAAGTAGGACTGGAGAGTTTAGCCATGTACCAGGTACATGCCCCAACTCCCCACCAGCGTGGTGACTGCACAACAGAGCAAAAGATATGTCGCGACGTACAACCGCTCACGCAGGGAGCGACGACCGATCAAGGCCATGGCTGAGGAGAGCAGCACGGCCATCAGCAGAGTAAACAGAAGGTGTGGCATTAGTGTGGTTCCGCCTATCGCAGCTCGAACGCATTGGCTACCGCCAGCAGGTTGAAGAGGCCTGCGAAGGACAGCAGCGTGGTTCCATACTCGTGCAGGCGTCCATCGAGGAACCCATGCGATCCGTCGAAGAGCCGGGCGAGCAGAAACGGCCCGCCAGCCAGTAGCTTGGCCAGGGCCCCGGCTTTGAAGAACAGTACCGTGAAGCTGTCCAAGCCCACGAGTTCTGCGGGCTGAGGCCATTGATATCCGCCGTGGAGCGCGAGGCCGGCGGCAAAGGTAGCCGAGACCAGGACGGCGAAGCCCACGAACTGCGAGTAGCGGCGCGTCAGCAGATAGGCCCCGCCAGGGACGAGCCATCCGAATATGGCCAGCGCGACGGGTTTCATCGGCCGTCCCCGGCTTCCTGCGCTGGTTGGGTACGTGGGACTAAGAAAGTTCGTTCCCAGCGAGTCCTGGTGAAGAAGTGCTGGGCCACGTCGAGTACGTGGTCCAGAGTCCATCCCGTCAGGTCGGCTGTGGGTGCATCGTACGACCAGTAGACGAACAGGGGCTTTCCAATCACATAGCTGCGCGGCACGAACCCCCAATAACGGCTATCTTCGGAGTTCTCGCGGTTGTCGCCCAGCACAAAGAGCGTTTCCGGAGGAACGATCACCTCGCCGTTGAGCACGTGGTGCTCGAACATATCGCGGCCGCGCGGGGAGGTTTGAGCTTCCGGTGAGAGTGGGAAGTTGTCGCGATAGGGATCGGAGTATGTCGCGATGTGTTGCGTGTAGGGTTCGATCAGCCGGCAGCCGTTGCGGATCACTTGCTGGTGGTCGAGACGGATGCGGTCGCCCGGCAGGCCAATCACCCGCTTGACGTAAGTCTGGCGGATGTCCTCCGGGTACAGGAAGACCACGATATCGCCGCGCTCAGGCTCGCGATACGGCAGGATATGGCGCGCGAAGGATCCGGGCTCAGCGAAAGTCACCCGGTCCACCAGCATGTGATCGCCTACGCGGACGGTGCTTTCCATCGAACCCGTGGGAACCACGTACGCTTGAACCAGGGTCGTGGTGGCGAAGAGGTAGATGGCGATGGTGACCGCCCACTCGGTGACGAAGCTCCGGGGAGTTGGTTTGCGGCCGGCGGACCAGATGGCGGCGGCATTTTCACGGACCGTGGTGACGAGCCAATCGGCGGCGAGATGGATGGCGAACCGAAGCATGGGCAAGGGGCCCGGAGTGCGCGCCACGTCGCGGCAGCGGTCGCGGAAGACCTGCTGCATGGCTATGCCATATTGCAGGCGAAAGTCCTGGGGGTATGCGTAAAGAAGGACGGAGTAAAGGCGGCAGAACCTGCCGATCAGAGCGGATCGAGATGTCATGCAGTACCTCCAGCCAACCTGGCCCTGGCTGCCATCACTGCGCCGGCCAGGCGCTGGGCTTCGGCGCGAACCGCGCGTTTCCCCAGGGCGGTCATACGGTAGTAGCGGCGGCGCTCGTCATCAAGGGCGGGGTCGGGGCGTTCGTCCGACTCCTCCACCAACCCTGCCGCCAACATCCGCTTGAGGCATCCGTAGAGCGTGCCGGGGCCGAGTTGAAGGGCATCGCCGGTTTGGCGCGCGACGTCCTGCATGATGCCGTAGCCGTGCCGTTCCTCATCGGCGAGAGCCAGGAGGATGTGGAAGACCGGCGGGGTGAGCGGAAGCAGTTCGTGCGGCGATTGCGGCTTGGCCATAAATACATCCGTTACGGATATATTAACCCTGGTGAACAAGTGCTGTCAATAGGGGGACGACAATAATGTTGAATCAGTTCCTGAAACGCGGCGCGAGGTGGGGGAAAGACGACGGCGCACTATAACACCCAGTGCTATACTGAGATTGGAGCAGTGCCCAAGGCGATTCCAGTAAACCCGGGTGTGGATACTCAAGAACAAGGCGTTCATGCGGTTTGCGAAGAAAGCAAGGATCGACGATGCCGCTCTGTGCGAAGCGATTTCGGGACGCCGAGCGAGGATTGATTGCCGCCGACCTTGGAGGTGGTGTGATCAAGCAGCGCATCGCGCGTCCGGGCCAGGGGAAGTCGGGCGGGTTTCGGACGCTGATTGTATTCCGCGCAGGTGCACGGGCATTCTTTGTTCACGGCTTCGCGAAGAGCGAAAAGGAGAACATCGAGAGGGACGATCTGGTTGCTCTCAAAAGGCTTGCATCCGAGTTGCTGGCCTACGGTGACAAGACCATCGCGCCGTGGTTGCGTCCGGAACGTTGATAGACGTGAGGTGCGATGACAAAGCAACACCGTAGCCCATTGATGGCGTCGATCCACGAGACAGCCGAAGCGCTCCATTCCGCCGGAGCCATGGACAAACGCACCATGCGCGAATTCGATGACTTCTGTCTCACTCCGGTGCGGCCACTCAAACCCAAGGAAATCCGCGCCCTTCGTCTGCGGGAGGGTGCTAGCCAAGCGGTTTTCGCTCGCTATCTCAACGTGACAACGGGTCTGGTGAGCCAGTGGGAACGCGGCGAAAAGCGTCCGCAAGGGACCTCGTTGAAGCTGCTGGCCCTCGTAGAAAAAAATGGGCTTCAGGCAGTCGCTTGATGCCCGGCGAAGCGGCCGATGGGACCTTGCGACATGCGGTGGCGCGCCCAAGAACGAACACGCTGAGTGTTATATCCTTCAAAAGAATCCCGATCTCGGAGTCGGAATCGAAATAATCGAAATGAAACAAATATTCGTTGGTTCCTCTTCTGCCGCACGGCTCCACGCTCAGAAGATCTGTGATGTACTCAACACATTCCCCGGAATAGACAGTCTGTTCTGGAGGGATGCGTTTCCACCTGGATTACTCACATTTGAAGCACTGGAACAAATCGTTTCAACATGTTCTGGCGCGGTGCTGCTGGCCACACCGGACCTGCATGGCAGTCCCAATGAGAATGTGATGCTTGAGTTCGGGCTATTAGCGGGCAGGATCGGCCGATCCAATGTCGCCCTTTGCAAGCTCGGCAAAGTGAGTTTTCCTTCAGACCTCTTGGCCCTGACATATGTCGACTTCGGTGATGAATACAAAGCGGGACAACTCCGCCGGATATCGCCAGAAGACAGGAAGAAGCTCAAGGCTTGGGCTACCAAACTTCCGACCGGAACACCGCTAACGCAAATCGTCCGCGGCTACACGGGGCGGTGGATCGCTAATCTGGATGTTCGGAAGTGGCGAGGCATGGCAATACGGCAGCAGGATATCGCAAAAATGCAAGTGGAGTTCCATCTCATCATTCCACCTACTGGCCTAAGCGGCTTCGGCCAGAGCCAGGGCGAAGTCTTCCTTAGGTTCAAGGCACGGCCTAAGTTGCCTGCCTATGAAGCGCGTTTGCTGCATTGCGCTTCGATCAGTGACGTGGACTGTTCTCCTCATGGAGATATTACCTTTCTGGGCCGAACATTCTCACGAAAGTTGGTTCAGGAAAAGGGCAAGCCACGCGGCGAGCGACTCGCGGAGGAGACAATTCGGCCAGGAGACTACTATTGGCACCTTCACCCTTATGCGAAGCAACCCCTGAAATTCAAGGTGTCGGTTAAAACTGAAGATGACTGGACCCAAGGTTCAGGTGAGGCGAGGATGGAGCCGGAACCATTCCGCTGAATTTGGGATGGCGTCATTCCCGGGGCCCCGGAATACCCAAAACTCCCAAGCGGCCCAGTGGGCCGTAGTGGCATCGGAACCCCAAACGGCCTCCTCGGAGATCGCTCCCGTAAAGTCCCGTCCACGTCACTTGGCCGGATGGACGCTATGCTCGGGCTCCGGCGGGCGGGCGCTGCCTTTGCCGAACTTCTGTCCGGCTATGGTCGGCGTTCGGCCACACATTGAGGGCGACACTTAGGCAGCGTCAACAAATAAAGGTAGCGTAGCAACCTGACTAGCGTCTGGAGGGGTGAATGGTGTAATTCCACTCGCCATGGATTTGAAAAAAAACGATTTGGAGCGCCAGGCAAAAGCGGCCCGGCGATCTTCGCGTTTTTTATGCCCAAAGCCTCAGCTCGGAGGTTTCACCAAAGCAATGGATTCCCGGCTCGACGATGCCCTCCTGGCGCTCCGGAAGAACTCACGGGTTCTGCGTCACAGGAGGGCATCCGCCGATCGCTTCGGAGCCAACCCCGTCGCCTCGGCTTCGGGCAACCCACCAGGCGCGACCCCGGCGAGCTATGCGAACATACCATGAGGGTCGCTGATTGGCCCGCTGAACCGGACCTTTCTACTTGGCTGGAAACCGGAACTTTCTATTTGGCTCCGACACCTTTATTTATTGACGACACCTTAGTTCAAATCCTTGTAGCCGCTGGGCTTGGTAGCGAATTCGGCAACCGGCTGGCGGTGATGGTGGGTTCCGAGGGGTTCGCACGGATTGGGCCAAGCTGGTGAAGTTCGAGTTTCGCCCAGTCGGATTCACAATCCGCCGCAGATTGAACAATCTGCCCAAAGGTTCGTGCCCACCGGGCCTACAGAAAAGTTCGCCTTCCTCGAAACGAAAGTCAAGCCCACGTCCCTATCTATATGAAGATTCCGCTATGTGGAATAGGCGGCCGAAAAATGGGCCGGCGGAAGCGTCCCAATGAAATTGATACTCTTAACCGCGCTCTGCACCCTGCTGAGCCATGCGCAAGTCAACATTCTTACGGGCAATGGAAACAATGACCGTACCAATTCAAATTTACAGGAATCCCAGCTTTCCCCGGCAACCGTAAATCCGTCGGCCTTTGGCAAGCTGGGCGCGTTCCCTGTAGATGGCCAAGTATATGCGCAGCCTCTCTATGTCAGCGGCCTGTCGATTTCCGGCGGAACGCACAACGCCGTGTTTGTCGCGACCATGCACAATACTGTGTACGCCTTCGATGCAGATGCCACGTCGCCAGTCTCTTTGCTGTGGCAGGCCAACTTGGGGACCTCCGTTTCAGCCGCGCTTCTGTTCGGCCAATATGGCGATATCGCCTTCGAGGTCGGAGTCCTGAGCACCGGCGTCATCGATCTCCAACGTGGGGTCCTCTACGTGGTGGCGGACACTCTCGAAGACGGAACGCCGGTCTTTTATCTGCACGCGCTCGATCTGGCCACCGGTGTCGAGCGGCTCAATGGTCCGGTTTCGTTGACCGCCTCCGCGGCTGGGTCCGGCTCGGGAGCGCTCGCGGACGGAACGCTCCTCCTCGATCCACGGCAGCACATCCAACGGCCCAGTCTGCTCCTGGCCAACGATTCGGTTTACATCGGCTTCGGTTCCCATGGCGACCAGAGTCCTTACCACGGCTGGATGCTTCGCTACGACGCCTCGGATTTGAGCTGCCAGCTTGGCGCCTACAACAGCACACCGAATGGCAACGGCGGAGCCTTCTGGCAATCCGGGCGCGGTCCGGCCGCCGATCAGGAGGGGAATATCTATGCTGTGACAGGCAATGGCGACTACGACGGGATCCAGAATTTCGGCGAGAGCTTCGTGAAGATGTCCTCTGCGGCATCCGCGATCCTGGATTCATTTACCCCCGCCGATTGGAAATCGATGTCCGACAATGATTTCGACCTGTCGGCCGGCCCCGCCCTGATTACTGGCACGCATACCTTCATCGGCGCCGATAAGGGGGGCAATCTATACGTCCTCAACGGTGACGCCATGGGCCAGCCGGGCAATGCGGACATCATCGTGGCATCCGCCGGAATCATTTTCAATTTCGCGGTATGGAGCCGCGGCGGAGATGCGAGTGTCTACACGCAGGGCCAGCGGGAACCGCCGAAGTGTTTTCAGGTCACCGGCAACGTCGTCAATCCACAGCCTGTCTCCACCGGCGCTACTGCCATCCCATTTGCACGCATCGGCATGACCATTTCGGCAAACGGTGATCAGGCGGGTTCCGGGATCCTGTGGGAAACCACCGGCGACTACAACGCTGGAACGCCCGGCACCCTGCACGCATACGACGCGTCCAACCTGGCGAACGAATTATGGAACAGCGACATGAATTCGGCTCGCGACCAGATGCCGCCGGTCACCAAATTCGTTTCGCCCACAGTGGCCAACGGCAAGGTATACGTGCCCAGTGCCGGCAACGTGGTTGTGGTCTACGGTCTCTTCCCGCCGCCTCCCATCTCCCCCGGCAAGGCATTTCCAAGGATCCGTCGCTCCCGATGAAGGGGCCGCCTGGCAGCTACCGCCGCCTTCCGAAACTCCGTCCGGGGCTCCTGCTCGGCGGGTGGAAGCTGGGTGCTGGCCTGGATGGCGCGGGGTGAAAGCTGGGTTCCGCCGGGCGGCTGCTGCCTTTGCCGAACTTTTGTCCGCTGTGGTCGGCGTTCCGGTCGCGCATCGAGGGCGACGCGTACTTGGAATCCTTGTAGCCGCCTGGTTTGCTGGCGTACTGCGAGTCTTTAAACCCACCGCTCTTAGCGTAACTGCTGCCCTCATAGGTCTTCTGCGTGGCGGTGCCCTGCGTGCCGTATTTGGGCGCCTGGCCGGCGGCTTCATCGCGGCCGTAATAGGTCTGGCCGCGCTCGTGGTAGGTTCGGTAGTCGTAATACTCGTAGCGGTCGTAGGGGCGATAGTTGTGGTTGAAGAGCAGGTCGCGCATCAGCGCGTACTGGCCGTAGAAGACCCAGAAACTGTGGCCATCGCCGCGGTCTTCCCAGTGGCCGTACTGGTTGGATTGGCCGGGTGGCGCCATGTAGGCGAATCCGGCCGGCTGGGCTGTGCGCTCGGCTTCGATATCGTATTTGCCGGCGGGCTTGTGCTCGATGGCCATGCCTAGGTTGTTGCGGTTGGCTTCGAACTGGCCGGTGGAGACGTCCACCCATTTCTCGTCGGACGTGGTCACGCCGCTGGCCGTGGCGGAACTGGTGAGGTGGGTGCGCACGGTGCGGATCTTTTCGCGCGGGCCGCGGGATTCCAGGTCCACCAGCACCTTGTCCCAAGAGTCGTAGAGTTGGGCGCTTAGCGTTTTCAGCTCTTCGCCTTTCTGGGGCAATTCGGCCGCGCCGGTCTTCAGCGAATCGGTGGCGGCGGCGAATGTGCCGATATCCAGATGGGCAACGTCGCCGGCAGCGGCCATGCGGCGCGCGTCGGTGGTGGTTTGCCAGAGTTGATCGCTGTTGCTGACGATGGCGCGTTCAGCGGCCAGACGTGTTTCGAGATCAGTCTTCTTTTCGGGCCAATCGGTTTCGGCCTTCTGTATGGCGGTAGCCAGCGACGCCAGGTCGTAGGCGTGGATGGCGCGGTAGTCGCGCTCCATCTCCTGCTCGCTCTGAGGCAGGTGCTGTTTCAGGTCGATCCAGTGAGCGGCGTCTTTTTGAACAGCGGAGGCGTCGGATAGCGCGGACGTGCGCAGACGGCGCTCGTCGGCGAGTATGGATTCCACCTGCGTGCGGTCGTGGCGGCTGTTCTTCTTTTCCAGCCGGTCGAGATCGTCCTGTTTGCGGGCGGCCAACCGGAGCGCATCCGACGCCCGCGAGAAGCGGTCGGCATACTGCTGGCTGGATGGAATCGCCTGGAACAGGGCTGACTCCGAATGGAGTTCGCCGTCCACTTCGTATCGGGCGGCGCTCAATTGCTTTTGCGCCGCCGCCAGTGCCGTCCGCTCCGCGCCGATCTGCGCGCGGACATCGCGGGGGAGGCCATCCAGGCCAGCGAAAATGACGACGGCAATGGCAACGGTTAACATGACTGCGAGCAATCGCAGCGTCGGTTTACTCATGGAGGTTCCTTTAAAACTACAAACGCCACACAGCCAAGAATGGCTGTGCTACTACTTCCGATAGACGGTGACGTCGGGTGGGGGAACGGCGCGGTACAGCGTGACGGTGAAGGGCTCGGCCTCCGCCTTGCGAATAGCCAGCAGTCCCTGGCCCGCCGTGTCGCGAAATTCCCAGTAGTACGACCCTGCCGGTTGCGCCTGGTGCTCGCGCCATGCCTGCACCTCGCGGCTCATGCGGTACATCCAGGTGACGTTGTCGAAGTCGAACGAATCGGCGGTGTTCTGGCGCTCGTCCATCTGGGCCAGGTCGTCTTCGGAAACGCCCAGGTCTTCGAGCGTGAGCTTGCGGGGGTCGGTGTGGACGAAGACTTCCACGTCCTCATCGCCACCCACGCGGAGAGATACGCGCCGCTCCAGGTAAGGTCCGTTCAATTCGAGCCAACTGTGGGAGCCGGCTTCGAACCGGGTCCCGCGGTCGGGTGTGAAATCGAGGTCGGTCATGTTGTCGCCCGCGCCGGAAATGGATAGCACATCTCCGGGGCGGGCGTCGGTGACTTTCAGATTGGCCAGGTCTTCCACCGGCCCGGTGCGGGCCGGCGGGGGCGGAGTTTTCTTGAAAAGTTGCATCAGCACTATCACCAGAAGTGCGCCCAGAATGGCAACCAGCGTAAGAGTGATCATGTGTCCATCCGGGACGGGGCTTGCCGCCCGTTACGCCTTGGCCCGATCTCCGGTGGGCGAGCCGGCGGAAACGGCCGTGCTCCCCGAGCCCAGTTCCTTGGGGAAGCTGGGAGCCGGCGGTTGGGTAGCCTTTTGCCGCTCGGCTTTGAGCGCGGCTAGTTCGCTATCCACCGAGTGGCTGCCGAGCTGGGCAAACTGTTTTTCCAGGTCGTCGTCCTTGCCGACTGAAGCCAGTTGATCGAAAGCCTTGGCGGTGGCTTCTTCCTTCGAAACGGTCTGCTCGAAGCGATTCAGCGTTGCGAAGGCGTTATCGGCATTGCCGACGCCAGCCATGGCTTCGGAGACTTTGCGCTGGGCGACGGCGGCGTTCTTGCGCGCTACCAGCGTGTTAGCGGTGCGCTCGCCATCGTCGATCTTGCGCTTTAGTTCGCCCACCTGCGATTTGAGCTTCTCGCTAGTGGCCTGAGCGGCATCGACCGCAGTCTTCATGGAGTTTACCTGCTGGTCGCACTCGGCCTTCTTGGCGAGAGCCTTCTTCGCCAGATCCTCGTTGCCGGCGTCGAGAGCCTGTCCGGCGCGGTCCTTCCACTCCTGCGATTGCCGCACGTACTTTTGGTACTCGGCATCCAGGCTGTTGTAGTTGCTCATGGCCATGGCCGATGCGCGAACCACGTTGTTGAGTTCGGTCTTCATATCGGCCACGGTCTGACGTACTGTGGATTCGAAGGTGGCGTCCTCCAGCACATCCACACCGGCGTTGGCCTGGCCGCGCGCCACGCGGCCGACACGGCCGAAAATATCGGAAAGAAATGCCATAAACGTTTCTCCTCTTTCTCCTTGTTACGCTGCCAGGCCGCTCAACAAACCGCGGGCCGTCAGTACATCCACCAGCAGGAAATGCACGCAGGACAGGATGTCGTCGTCGTCCTCCGGCCCCATGTCCTGGAGTTTGCAAAAGTTGTTCAACGTGACGGCGATTTGCCCCTCGCCAGCCGTGTAGAGTTGAAAATGCGAAGTCGAAATGCCGTTGTCGGCTGCCAGCATCTTGGCCATGATCTCGAAGGTAATGGCGGATTCCGGCGCCACCGTGCAGGGAAGCGAAAGAAACAGGATTTCGCCCTGCAGGACGGCTTGCAGGCTAACCCCGCTTTTGACTTCGCGAATGCGGAGAGTGTCGGGCCCCGGCTCGGAGACTTCGTATCCCTTCTCGGCCAGAAGCGCATGAATGTGCCCAATTTCCGGGCTGGTTATAGCTGTCATAGGCGTTAGGCTTGGACTCCTTTATGATTACGATCTGCGGCGCGCAACTGTTCCCTTGCCGCAGGGGCGCGCTCGACGCGCCCATCCCCTATTGTACAGGTGGCGAGTCCGGTTCCAGACCGAAAGATCCGGTTCGGAGTGACGTTTTGATGACGCACGCCATCGGGACCGGCCGAGGCAAGGGCCAGCAAACGAAGCAGGCGCTGCAAAGTATGCGCGTTGTGCATATCGCAATCTGCAATTACTATATTGCAATTTGTGATCACTGTCAAGGAAAAAATCGCGTGTCGGAACGGGGGCCATCATCCGGGCGGATTTTGGAAGGTGCGCGAATTCGGGGGGCAAACCGCCAGCAGGCGGATTCGTCGGAGCCTGGCGACGAATTTGACGGGGGGACAGGAGACGCCGCTCGCTCGGCCAGCAGCGTGAAACTCCAGTACGGGATATCTAGTTTGCCGATCTCAGCCTGGTGTAAACATCGATGATCCTTTCCAGTCCGGTTACGGTTTGTTGTTCCGCACCTGCTCCGCCATCATTTTGACCAATTCAGCGTTGCTCATCGGATGCCAGCCGTGGCCCTTCATTGGCCGGCCGTATTCGAAGGTGGCGGTTGAATCCTTCGTCTTCATGAGATCTTCGAACAGGTAAACCGCCAGGTTGAGGTAGAAGTTGTCCATGTCGCCGCAGTAGAGGTGCAGCTTGCCTTTCAACTGCGGGCCAATCTTCGGCCAGTTGGTCTTGGTGTACTCGCTCAGATCGTAGCCGTGGTCGCGCATGTACCTCGCTACCTCGTGATCGATCTTCCCGGTCCGCTTGTCAAACAGGGGCTTCGGGTAGCCGTCTTCGCCCACGGGGCCGTAGACCGCCTCCCATGCCTCGAACTGTTGCGCGGAGCGGCCCTTGCTGCCCAACACGTCCTCCAGCTGGCTCATCTGCCGCACGGTTTGGAGCATCTGCCCTTCGGCGGTGCGCATCATCGGCCGCTCGGGAACCATGTAGTCGTAGCCGGGCGTTTCGAAGGCGTTGGGGTCGTCGTAGATGTTGACCAGTTGCCAGCGCCGGAAATCGATCGGGTCAGGAAAGAAGGTCCAGGTGCCGCCGAAGAAATCGGAGTGGTACAACTGCAGCGCCAGCGACTCCCACCCGCCCGTGGAACCGCCGGTGAGCAGGCGCGCGTAGGGGGCGCGAATCATGCGAAAGTGTTCTTCCAGGTAGGGAAGGAGTTCCTGCAGGAGGGCGTCGCCGTAGGGCCCGTTGTTGGCCGAGTTGACGGCGTAGGAATCGTCGAAGTAGGGCGTTGGGTGCTGCCAGGTGACCGCGATCATGCGCGGGAAATCGCCGGCTTCCCAGGCCTTGGCGAACTCGTTGCCGGGCGCGAAGCCGAAGGGCGGGTTCAGGCCGAAGTGGCCCTGGCTGTAGATCGTGGGGTAGCGCTCGGCGGGTTGCTCGTCGTACCCCTTGGGCAGCAGAACCGTGGCCCCTAGGTACATCGGATGGCCCCAGAACTTGGTGAGCATTTGGCTCTGGATTTTGATGTGTTTGACCCAAGGGCTATCGGCCGGCGCCTGGATGGGCGCGATCGCCTGGTTCAGTTCGAGCCTGACGTCGTAACCGGCGGCCGCATCGAGATGCACCTTCCGGACCTCGCTATACAGGTTGCCGGGCGAACGGGTGAAGTGCTGGCCTTCCCACTGGTCCATGTGCGCCCAAATGGTATGGCCGTCGGAACGCGGGAAGCGCGTGTAGACGTTGACCAGGGCCTGCACATAATAGTCGCCGGCCGGGATGTCTTTGAGGCTTCGGGCCGGATAGCCGGGCGTGGACGCGTCAACGATGGCAGCGCGGCCCGGCGCCAGTTGATCGACATCGAGCCCGAAAAACGGCGCCTGTCCGCCCCAGGAGCCGATCTGCTGCAACGGCGCAGGCGCTTCCTTCTTCGCCAGCGCGACAAAGATGCGGCCGGTGATGGGACCATCGTGAGCCGGCGCGGCGAAGGAGACTTCGAACTTCTGCGCAAGGGCCAGGCTGGCTGAGAGTATGAGAAATGCCAGGGTGCGGAACATGATTCAACCTACTTCTTCGCCGGAGCCATGACCGCCGGCACGTTCGCATCGCGAATCAACTTGTTGAACGAAGCCAGGTCGCTGGTCATCAGCTTGTCCAGTGTCTTCAACTGTGCGTTCACCGCCGTTGCCAGGTCTTCGTAGACCATGTTCGATTGTGCGGTCGGCTGGTTGTCGGAGCTTTGTACCACGCTTAGCACGTGCGCCAGTTTGTTGTTCAGCTTGATCGGGAAGTTGAGTGGATCTTCGCTGGCGCGGTTCTTGGTCTGGTACAGTTCCTCTTCCACCGCCGTCAGCCGCTTGACCAGGTCCTTGGCGGCATCGGCGATCTTCTTGTTGTCTCGCCGGGCGTAATCGTCAAGCTGCCTGCGGATCTGGCGAATCCGGATGACGGCATCGTTGGCGTCGGATAGCTTGTCGCGAATCTGCAGCGACAGCGACAATTGCCTGGCGTATTCCTCGGGCGTGGTTTCCAGGCGAGAGTCCTTCTTTACCTCGAAATTTTCGGTCTGCGTTTTGCCGTCCACCGTCAGCCGCACCTGGTATTTGCCAGGAGAGGCCCGCGGCCCGGTCACGCTGCCCGCCCACATGATCAGACCGGGGAATGAAGTAGCGTCGGGATAACGCAGGTTCCACGCGAAGCGGTTCAGGCCGGGCGCCGCCGCAACTCGCGGCGGCGGACCGCCACGGAAAGGGTTCTCTTCCTCGTCGGGCGGCCCTTGCACCGCTTCGGGCGCCTTGCTGGAGAACTTGGTGACCAGTTTGCCGGCGCCATCCAGAAACTCCAGCGTTACATCGCCCTGCGGCCGGCCCTTCAGCGAGTAGTAGATGACAGCGCCGCCCGCCGGGTTCTCGCCGACGGCCGCTCCGCCCCGGCCGCCGCCGCCGAAACGGAAGCCGCCGCCGAAGCGGTACGTGTCCTTCGGCCGGAACAGATGGGCGTCTTCGGTGATGCTGCCTCCGCTCAACTGGTAGAGCATCGGAACGTCGTCCAGAATCCAGAAAGAGCGCCCCTGGGTGGCCACCACCATTTCCTGGTCGCGCTTGTGGAAGGCAAGGTCGGTGATCGGCACTACCGGCAGATTCTGCTGGAAGGGCCTCCAGTTTTCGCCGTCGTCAAACGAGAGGTAGAGACCGGTTTCCGTGCCGGCCACCAGCAGTCCCTTGCGGTTGGGGTCCTCGCGCACCACGCGGGTGAAGGCATTATTGGGTATGCCGTTGACGATCTTCTTCCACGTCTTGCCGTAGTCGGTGGTCTTGTAGAGATAGGGCCGGAAGTCGTCCCACTTGTACATGGTGGCCGCCACATACGCCGTGCCCGGGTCGTGCACGGAGGCGTCGATCGAGTTGATCTGAATCCACTCCGGCATATCCTTGGGCGTCACGTTGTCCCACTTCTTGCCGCCATCGCGCGTCACGTGGACCAAGCCGTCGTCCGAGCCCACCCAGATCAAGCCCTTGGTCACGGGCGACTCCATCACGGTAAAGATGGTGCAATAGTACTCCACGCTGGTGTTGTCCTGCGTGATGGGCCCGCCCGAGGTGCCCATTTTGGACTTGTCGTTGCGCGTCAGGTCCGGGCTGATGACCTCCCAGTTCTGGCCTTCGTTGGTGGTCTTCATGAGCACGTTGGCGCCGATGAACAGCGTCTTGGCGTCATGTGGAGAAAAGACGATCGGGTAACTCCATTGGAAGCGGTACTTCATGGCCTCCACACCGTAGCCCATCGTGTTATCGGGCCAGGCGTTGATGTCGCGGCTTTGGCCGGTGCGGTGGTCCTGGCGCGTGATGTAACCGTCGTAGGAGCCGGCGTAGACGATCTCGGAGTTCTTCGGGTCCGGCGCGATCCATCCGCTTTCGCCGCCGCCCACGTCGTACCAGTCGGCCTCCGTGATGCCGCCGCCCGCGGTGCGCGTGGCGATGCGCACGGTGGTGTTGTCCTGCTGCGCAC
>Ga0209067_10000459_pt1 | contig 25902 bp, 21 predicted proteins | sample ColStrG_CSR_2013_FD_187199 | JGI IMG/M metagenome (GOLD analysis project Ga0209067, IMG submission 187199) | Freshwater sediment microbial communities in response to fracking from Pennsylvania, USA - Cold Stream Run_MetaG_CSR_2013 (SPAdes)... | ecosystem: Environmental > Aquatic > Freshwater >... | reverse complement strand
CCTAATAAATCCTGGCTAAAAGCGAAGCTTCCAATCATTAATCCTGCAAGAGTTAGTAGTAGTGCTTTCATGTTTTTGTTTTTTTAAGGGGTTTTTCTTTCTTTCTATGATCCAAAGATGCGAACACCTGCCAAAACGGAAGCCCCTATCCAGTCCGCTTCCCCTACTTCCTCGGTGAAATGAAGTTTATACACTATGAAATATTTATAACTAACGAGAATACTATTTACCTAATAATAAATTATTATTAAAGCCATTATTAGGAAAGCTAGGAATGATCCATTGGATGGATTAAGTCTCACCAGCAAGGAAATTCGTAAAAGCCAGGAAGGATTAATTCTGCGCCTTTGGGTTGGGGGTTTTATTATTAGCCTTATAGGCTTCATAATCTTTATGGTCCTCTTTAACTCGCGAGTAAAGATCGTATTCTGTATACGATTGAAGATCTTCGAAGCTGGGTCTATAAAGCTTCATAAAGGTTTCCAATTCTTCCCCTTGCAATCCTGTGAGGCCCGAAACCAATTGCCGGCTATACCGGGAATCTATATATCGATCCTGTTCCTGGGTTTCGAGTTTATCCTGGAAGTTTCTTAACCTTTTTCTTTTCTGGTTATGGATCAAATTGTCCACACCGGAAAGAGGGTGAAAAATGGTATTTAAAGTAGCATTAAGTACAGTAGGCTTTTTATAATTAAAAATAGCAGCATTTTCCTGCCTGTTCAATAGGGAATCTCTTTTAAAATCGGGTCTCGCCAAAACCTGAACGTTTTGTAATTGGAATTTTTTTATAGTAAGAAAAACATTTTGCACTATAATTTTAGAGCCGGGGGGGATGGCAAAGGTTTTGGGTACATAGCCTATTAGCCGTATTTCAATGGTATCTCCCACCTTACCATCTACCGAAAAATATCCGTAACGGTCTGTAAGCTCCCCTTTCTGAGTGGTTTTGTTTATCACACTAGCCCCCTGAAGGGTGATTTCCGTCCCGGTTTCATAAACCTTCCCATTTACCACCACCTGGGCATGTGCTGAATAAATGGAAAGGGAAAAGGAGACCAGAAGAATCCCCGTAAAAAAAGATGATTGGAGTCTCCTAGGACAATATTTCAATACTTCTAAAATTTTTATCACAAACAAAAATTAAATTACCGGCTTCGTTTAAGTCAAATTGGCTTATTTCCCATCCGTCAATTAATACCTTACCAACCTTGAAAGGTACTCCAATTACCTTAAACCGGCAATTCTCATATCTGGGTGAATAAGCCCCTTCCAGGTTCTGGGAAATTTCAAAGCTATGCTCATTTCCTGATACCAAGAACTTCCTTTCTAAATAAAAATTGTTCTCATACCCATAACCATCACCCTGGTCTTCATAAACAAAGGAATTAACGGAATAGGAGGCATAATAAATGTTTAATAATAATTCGTGGATTTCAAATTCACCGGTGTATTGCATAACGGGATATTCCGGTAAAACCGTACCAGCCTTCAGGAATATAGGTAATATATCCAATGGGGTTAATACGTTTTCAGTCTTGCCACCTTCTATTAATCGGTTATCCCAATAATAATACCATTCGCCTTTTGGTAAATAAACATCGACTGATTTACATTCGGGCTCATAAATAGGATAAACCAGGATTTTGTCTCCAAAAGTGAATTCATCCTGACGGAAATGATTTTCCTTATTTCCCTGCTCATGCATGACCACTGGTCGAAGAATGGGAAACCCATATTTAAAATGTTCCCAGAAGGAAGAATAAATATAGGGCAGAATTCTATATCGAAGTTCAATATATTGTCTGCAAATGGCTTCAAATTCCAGGCCAAAGGACCAAGGTTCTCTTTCCGGGGTATCTCCGGCAGAATGAGCCCTCATTAAAGGAGCAAAAACACCTAATTGAATCCAACGGGTAAAAAGCTCGCCATCCGGTTCTCCGGTAAAACCGCCAATATCAGATCCACAAAAGGAAATTCCAGAAATACTGAGTCGCTGGCACATGGTGCCTGCTAGTCGAAGGTGTTCCCAGGAGGCCACATTATCCCCTGTCCATACCGAAGAGTAGCGCTGAACCCCGGAATAGCCGGAACGGGTTATGGTAAAAGGTCTTTTATTCTGTAGTTTCTTAAGGCCTTCATAGGTGGCTCTTACCATCTGCATCCCATAAATATTATGGGCTTTTCGGTGGGAACCACGTTTTCCATCATAATTATGGCGAACATCGCTTGGGAAAGTTCCTAAACCAAAAACGGCTGGCTCATTCATATCATTCCATATTCCTGCCACACCCATTTCCACACATTCCTTAAATAAATCACCCCACCAATCCCTCACCTCAGGATTAGTGAAATCGGGAAACTGGCATCGTCCAGGCCAAACATGACCTTCCATAAAATAATCATCGCAACGACGGCAAAAGTAATTTTTCTCCTTAGCCTCCTTATAAACAAAATAATTTTCGTCTACCTTGATTCCCGGATCAATAATCACCACGGTCTGGAACCCATCCGCTTTCAATTCCCTTATCATTCTTTTGGGATCCGGAAAGTACCGTTTATTCCAGGTAAAACACCGATACCCATCCATATAATCAATATCCAGGTAAATGGCATCGCAGGGGATCTTTTTGGACCTGAAATTGAAAGCAATTTCCTTAACCTTTTTCTCTGGAAAATAACTCCATCGACATTGGTGGTATCCCAGAGCCCACATGGGGGGCATAGGATGTCGGCCAGTTAAATGAGAATATCGTTTCACCACATCCATCATATGCGGACCATGGATATAATAATAGTTTAATTCTCCCCCATCGGCCCAAAAACTTACCTGATTTTTTTCCTGGAATCCAAAATCGAAATAGGATTTAAATGTATTGTCGAAAAATAAGCCATAACTTATTCCATTATTCAACCCAATATAAAATGGAATATTCCTGTATAAAGGATCCTGGTCTTTAGCAAAAGCATAGGTATCGGTTCCCCAAAGAGTAAACCGCTTTCCCCTGATATTGAATTCTGTAGGCTTATCTCCTAAACCAAAGAAGCTTTCTTCTGGTTCTGCTTTCTTTGTACAGTACACATAATACCCTCCAAAATCGGTATTCTCTTCCCAATGCATGGGGTATTCGTCTTCATTAATCCGAACATCGTCCCTATCACTAAAAGCTATATGAAAATTGGATTTGGTAATGGTACAATTCACCGTATTCGTGGAAATTCTATATTCCAAATCGTCCTCATGAGTATCAATTCTGGAAATACGAAACTCCTCGTTCGATAATCCGTACGAAAAGTCCACTAAAAATATCCCCTGTGGAGCCATTCTTACCCGTATAATCTCGTCCGAAACCACGGTTATACAAACCGTCGATCGACCATCACCCAGAAAAAACTGGTTCCCTAAAACCTTAATCTGACTTACTGCTTGTAAATACTGTTTGGTAATGGGGGTTATTTCGGTAACATTGGTCTTTATTTCTTGTTCCAGAATTTCATTTTCATCCTCTAAATGTGGATTTATTTTATCCATATGTTCATCCATACTCTTTTGTTTTAATTCTTTAGGATTTTAAAATGAGTTTCTTTCTATTTGGTTCCGGCGTTCAATATTTATGGTTGAAAAATAAAATAAAAAACGGAACGGTTTTCAAAAAGTTAAAACTTAAATAGGTTTATAAATTGTTCAATTTTGGTTAGGTATTAGAGCAGTATTTTTTAAATAATATCGAAATTTGACGTAAGATGACCCTCAGTTCTTTGTTCCAACCCGATATTTCTCAAAGATTCTCAAAAAAAGTCTTAGAAATATTTCATTACCAGTATACTAACGTATTCATTTATCAGAATTATGTAAACTATCTTGGAATTAATCCTAAAGAAGTCAAATTATTGGAAAACATCCCCTTTCTACCTATTGAATTATTCAAAAAAGAAGTGATTTTAGATTCCATATCAAACCATGAATATAAATCCCTCATTTCCTATACTAAACCGGTAAATCCAAATTTTGATGTCCTGTTTTCCAGTTCTGGTACTACAGGGCTCAACACCAGTAAACATTATGTTCGCTCCCTCGAATTGTATGAAGAAAGTTTCCAAAATGGATTTAATCAATTTTACGGGGATATAAAGGATTATGTTTTACTTGCTCTACTTCCTTCCTATCTCGAAAGAGATGGTTCTTCCTTGATTTATATGGTGCAAAAGCTGATGGAAAGGGGTCATAATCTGGAAAGTGGTTTTTATCTGGATGATTTAGAGGGGCTAAGAAATCAAATGGAAGGTTTACGGGAAAGAAAACAAAAAACTATATTGATAGGGGTTACCTATGCCCTTCTCGATTTTGTGGAGAAATTTCCTGATTTCTGGTTCCCTGAATTAATTGTTATGGAAACTGGGGGCATGAAAGGAAAAAGAAAAGAAATGGTTCGGGAGGAACTTCATCAAATTTTAAACCATGCCTTTAAAACCTCTAATATCCATTCCGAATATGGCATGACAGAACTTTTATCCCAGGCCTATTCCCAAGGAAATGGAAGGTTCAGGTGCCCACCCTGGATGAAAGTGCTGATACGGGAAACCCAGGATCCATTTTCGTACCAGGAAGAAGGTAAGGCAGGGGGATTAAATGTTGTGGATTTAGCCAATATCCATTCTTGTTCTTTTATTGCCACCCAGGATTTGGGGAAAGTTTACCCGGATGGGAGCTTTGAAATCCTGGGACGATTTGACCATAGTGATATCCGGGGTTGCAATTTATTGATGGAGACTGGATCCTGATAAGAAGGGATTATTTTCCCATCTTCTTTTGAATAAAGTAGGCTTGTAATAGCATGATGGTTTTGGCGTCCTGGATTTCTCCGGTTTTAATCATGTCCATGGCCTTAGTGAAGGGTATCTCCAAAACCTCAATCTCCTCTTCTTCCACCCCTCCACCCTCTTTCTTTCGCATTTCTGGAAAATACTCGGCAAAATAAAAATATAAAATTTCGGTAACGGAACCCGGGCTCATGTATACCTCAAATACTTTTTCCAGCTTTTTAACTATAAAACCAGTTTCTTCTTCGGTTTCCCGAATAATAGCCTTTTCCGGGCTATCCTGATCCAATAAGCCTCCACAGGCTTCTATGAGCATACCACTGGTATTGCCATTCACATAGGTAGGGTAACGAAATTGCCGGGTAAGAATAACGGTATCCTTTTGGGTATTATAAAGCAGAATGGTGGATCCATTTCCTCTATCGTAGGTTTCCCGGCTTTGTCGCATCCATTCCCCTTTCCTGGTTTTATATTGAAAAGTGGTTTTCTTCAATAAATACCAATTATCAGATAGAATTTCTTCCTTTTCTATGAAAATTTCAGGTTGGATAGGCATATTGAATATTGATTGTTTTTGATTATTTTTGATTAATTATGATCAAATATAGTTTTTTATGTCTTATCCGGAAAGAAGAAAAATAATTTTAGCCAGGATTCTGGAGGATAGGGAATATAGTGTGGTGGAACTGGCCGGTCTATTAAATGCCTCCCCAGCCACTATTCGCAGAGATTTATTGTTAATGGACCAGGAAGGCCTCTTAAAAAGAACGCATGGGGGATTTATCCCCCTGGAGAATAAGCCTTTTACAGGATTTAAGGAAAAGATAAAATTTGGAGAAAAGACAAAAACAGCCATTGCCGAAAAAGCGGCATCCTTTATTCAGGATGGGGATAGCCTTTTTATGGATTGCGGTAGTACGGTTTTCTTTCTATGCCCTTTCCTTAAAAAATTCAAGGGCCTAAAGATTATCACGAATTCCTTACCGGTCATGGCCGAACTTATGGACTTTAATCAAATTGAATTGAATTTGGTGGGTGGGGAATTGGATAGGGAAAGGAAATCGATACATGGTCGCAAAGCAGGGGAGCATATCCGGTCGTATAATCCCGATAAAGCCTTTTTAGGAATTGACGGGATTTCAAAGAATTTCACCTTGAGCTCCCATTCGGAAAAGGAGGCAGGCATTACCGAAGCCTTTATGGAAGGTGCCAAAGAAATATTTCTTTTGGCCGATAAAACCAAGGTAGGAAAGCCAACCTATCTGGAATGGGGAAGTATGCAATCGGTTCACTATTGGATTACGGATTTTAAGGCCGATTACCAGCAAAAAGAAATGCTTGAGGATATGAACACTCAACTTATAGAGGTGTACGAAAAAGGAGTTGAAGTTTTATAAATAGATAGAATTTCTATGGACCCGTCCTTAATTTAAAAGTGGATTCCAGGGATATACCTACCGCGGAAGATGTAGTCCCCTGCAATAAGTATTTTTGGACTATATCCCTCTGGGCAGGGGAATTGGAAATAATTCCAATCCCCTTCATCGATTTTCAATGGGCAATGAAAGACCTATAGGTAAGAGTGGATTAGGAACCCATTTTTAATTCCATCTTTTCAGCAAAATGGGCGCAATAATCGCGCAAATCGCCCATAATGGCCTTTTCTCCGGTAGCTCTTTCAAAACTATCACTCATGGTTAATAGGGTTTCATAAAAAAATTGCTTCATTTCATCAATGGGCATATCTTTTGTCCAAAGATCTATTTTGAGGGTGTTTTTAAATTCATTATCCCAAACCGAAATCATTACGGATTTGCAGGGCTGGGGCTCATGATTCTGGGAATCGGAGGCTTCCCAAACGATGGTTTCAGGAATCTTTTCATCATCCAAACTTACCGTAAACTTGATTTCGGAGGTTTTCATCAGCAATTATAGCATTGAGTTTATAAAAGGCGAAATAAGGGAATTTTCTATTTCTTTTTGATTTTTTTCTTTTCGTGAAAGGCTCCCTTAAATTCGGGATCCATTTTACGTCTTTGCTCATCAATTTCCCTATCCTGTAATTGTTTTTCCTCGAACGGGGTTTCGGTGATTTCTACCCCTTCAGGTATTTCTAAAAGCTGAATTTTCTGCTTAATTAATTTTTCAATTCGTAATAAATAATAATTTTCTTGTGGACAGCAAAAGGTAATGGAGGTCCCTAATTTACCCGCTCTGGCCGTTCGACCAATTCTATGCACATAATCTTCTGTAACCAGGGGAATATCAAAATTAATCACCCTTTCTACACCATGAATATCAATACCTCTGGAAACCACATCAGTAGCCACTAAATACTTTATACTACCTTCCTCAAATTCATGTACCGCATTCATCCTCGTATTTTGATCCTTGTTCCCGTGAATTATTTTCACATTAGACTCTCCATATCGACGGGCAATAAACTTGAACAATAGGTTTGCCGAGGTCTTTGTTTTACAGAATATAATATCCCTTCTTTCCTCCTGATTCCCGTCCAGTAAATGGGCTAATAAATTGATTTTGGTTTTGAAATTAGGCACCATAAAAATTTCCTGGCTAACCCCGACTGCTGGGGTTGCCTCAGGACTAATTTCTACTACCATGGGAAATTCCATAAAATCGGAGTACAACCTTTTTACTCTTTCCGACATGGTAGCCGAAAACAAAAGGGTTTGCCTTTTTCTTGGCAAGACTTCCAATAATTGGTTAATAGCCGGTAAAAACCCCATATCCAGCATCTTATCGGCTTCGTCCAGGACAAAAACCTGTATATTTTTAAAAATAAGGATACCCTTTTTATAAAACTCCCAAATTCTTCCGGGTGTTCCAATTAAAATATCCAATCCGGCCTCCACCTTTTTTTTCTGTTCAATTTCTCCCCCTCCCCCATACACAACGGAAATGCGTAAATCGGTATATTTTGCCAGCATTTGAATATGCCTGGTAATTTGTATGGCTAATTCTCTTGTGGGGGCCAGTACTAATCCCCGTGGATTCTGTCCCTGTGCATAATACAGTTTAGAAATTAATGGAAGAGCATAGGCAGCCGTTTTCCCGGTTCCGGTCTGAGCAATACCTACGATCTGATTACCAGAGAGAATAGGGCGAATGGTCTTGATCTGAATGGGTGTTGGCTTTTCAAAACCAGATTCCAAAACGGCCTTCAGAATATTGGATTGAATGGGAAAGTCCTGAAAATTGTCCAATGGGAGCCCTGGCTAAAAAAATTTAATAACCTACGAAAGTAGGGAATTAGTATGAGGCTTTTAAGAGGGGAGATTTGGAATTATTTCGTCAAATTTATAGTCTATAAATTACTCTGATGAATCCTTCCAATATCCTGATTAAAGGTGCTTTTATAGTGAATGAAGGGGAAATCCAGGTTAAAGATGTCTGGATTAAGAATGAAAGAATAGAAAAAATAGAATCCAGTATCCATTTGGATTTGGAATTTGTAAAAGAAATCAATGCCGAAGGGCTCTATTTATTACCGGGAATGATAGATGACCAGGTTCATTTCAGGGAACCAGGTCTTACCTATAAGGGGGATATTTTCTCCGAAAGCAGGGCTGCTGTAGCAGGCGGTATTACCTCTTTTATGGAGATGCCCAACACCTCCCCTCCAGCCCTTACCCAGAAATTACTCAAGGATAAATATTCCTTGGGTCATGAAAATTCTCTGGCCAATTTCTCATTTTATATGGGAGTTAGCAATGATAATTTTGAGGAAGTGATAAAAACCGACCCCCGAACCCGGTGTGGAATCAAGATTTTCCTGGGCTCTTCTACCGGAAATATGTTGGTGGATAAGGAGGAAATTTTGGATAGAATTTTTAGAAATTGTCCCAATTTGATCGCTGTTCATTGTGAAGATGAAGCAACTATCCAAAGAAATCTGGAAATGGCGAAAGTGGAATTTGGGGATGCAATTCCCATCCAAATGCATCCCAGGATACGAAGCGAGGAAGCCTGCTATTTATCTTCCTCATTTGCAGTCAAACTGGCAAAAGCCAATGGGACCAGGCTTCACATATTACATATTTCAACCGAAAAAGAACTGGATCTCTTTGAACCAGGTCCCATTCATGGAAAGAAAATAACCGCTGAGGCCTGCATTCATCATTTATGGTTTTCGGACCAGGATTATGCACGTTTGGGAAGCAAAATAAAATGGAATCCAGCCGTTAAAAAAGAATCCGATCGGGCTGCCCTGCAAAAAGGAGTTATTGAGGGCCGAATTGATGTTATTGCAACCGATCATGCCCCCCATACCTGGGAAGAAAAGTTGAGACCATATCTTCTTTGCCCTTCTGGAGGCCCCTTGGTACAACATGCCCTGGTGAGCTTATTGGAATTATACCATGAAGGCGTTTTTTCGCTTGAAATGATTGCCCATAAAACCGCACATGCCGTGGCCGATTGCTTTAAGATTGAAAACCGGGGCTTTATACGAGAGGGTTATTTTGCCGATTTGGTATTGGCTAATTTAAATAAGCCCTCGAAAGTAAAAACGGATAATATCCTTTATAAATGTGGATGGTCCCCATTTGAAGGCAACACCTTTCGTTCCCAAATCGAATATACCCTGGTCAATGGGAATATCGCTTATGAGAAGGGTAAGATCAATGAGTTCTACCGGGGAGAGGAATTACGTTTTCTTTAAATAAAGCACCATAAACTCCTCATCGTAATAATTCTTCCCGGATTTATGGGCCTTACGTTCCACCCCAAAGGTCTCAAAGCCAAAACGGGTATATAAATGACGAGCCCTGATATTGGTAGTGACTAAGCTAAGGTTTACCTGTTCCATATTATCCAATTTCCGGACTCTTGATAAAAGTTCCTCGATTAGGGCTTTCCCAATGCCCATTCCAGAAAATTCCTCGGCTACATACATCCGAAACAATAATCCTTTATGGCGAATTTTACTTCGATTTTCTCCGTCCCTTTGAAAACTCACAATCCCCATTAATTGATTTTCTTCATTTCTTGCCGCCAGGGTGAAACTATCGGGCTCGGACCTGGTAGGAAAATTGGCATACCGTTCATCTTCCACCGAAATCCGAAAGTTCTCAGGATGTTCCGATAGGGCCCTTAATATAAAAGCCTTGTATTCGGGCAAATTTTCCTTATGTAATTCAACGATTTCCATATCGAAGCCTAAGGTACATTGGATTCTTCCTCCTCTATTCTATTGGTTAATCGACCTAATATTTTTTCATTTTCCATTTTGGCCTCCGGGGTCTTTTTTAAAGACCAAAGCTTTACCCTGGCATAGGCCCCGGTTTTTTCTATATCCACAATAGGATATGGATAATCTAAACCCATACGGCAATGATACATTTCCTGTTCAATATTACTTAATTTCCAAGGTTCAAACAGAAATTGAAGAGGAATATCTTTCAATGCAGGAATCCATTTTCGAATAAACTTTCCTTCCGGATCCTGTTCCATGGCCTGTTTGGTAGGATTATAAATCCGGATGGTATTTACCCCCATGGTACCCGCTTGCATCTGAAATTGAGAAAAATGAATTCCTGGTTCATAATCCAAAAACATTCTGGCAAGGTATAAGGCCCCTGGTCTCCAGTCCAACCATAAATGATGAGTAAGAAAAGATACCAAAAGGGCTCGCATTCGGAAATTTAAGTAACCGGTGGCCGAAACTGCAAGCATACAGGCATCGATTAATGGATACCCTGTTTTTCCCTCTTTCCAGGCCTGAAAATATTCCTCATTCCAATCTGTACGGATAGAATTAAATGCCCGGTTAATGTTTTCACTTTCTATCCGGGTTTCCGTTTCCAGTTTCTGGATAAAATGACACCGCCAACTTAATCGGGAAAGGAAGTTCTGAATATTTCTTGAATTCCCTTTAATAGCCTTATACGAAAGGGTAAATTGATATACCTGACGGACCGATAAGTTCCCCCAGGCCAGATAAGGAGATAAACGACTACAGGACATACGGCTTTCTACAGGCTTGGAAATGAACCGGGAATAATTAACGATTCTGCCTTCCAAAAAGGTCTGTAAATATTTCCATGCTAACCCTTCTCCCCCTTTTTGGAATTCCTGATGATCCATTAATACCAATGGTTCTGGGGTATACCTTCGAAGGGAAAGGGCATCCCGGTTAAAGCCATTTAGGGGTGTTAAACCATTCAGATCGCATTTAATTAGGGCGGAATTCATGGTAAAACTTCTTAAATCCTTCCATCCCGATCGGTTTTTTAAGCCTCGGATTACCCCACCGGATGGGAATTCTTTCCATAGGATGCCATTCGTCTTACAATAGGACTTTATGAGTTTATCCCGGGCATAAGTAAATTGGGTTCCCGTTTCCTCATGCGAAAAGATAGCCTTAACTATATATTGGTTAACTAGTTTTTGCAGTCCGACCAATACTTCCTCCTCCCAAATCTCCAGGGATAAACCTAATGGCTCCAGTTCCAATTGAATGGCCCTTAACGATTCATAAATAAATCGTTCATGGCGCACATCCCAGTCCGATTGTATTCTTATAGAAGGTTCCATAAAATAAACCAAAAGCGTAGGGATGCCTTCCTGAATGGCCTGACGTAAAGGAGCATGGTCCCGAAGCCGAAGATCCCTTTTGAACCAAACCAATTGTATCGTTGAACGATTCATGCCTATGGTAACCTTTTGGAGAGAAATTGGTTTACTTCCCGGAAATTTAGTTTGGGTTCGGAATAGATTCCATGATTTTGGTACTTTCGAAAAAAATAAGCGATATGGAACCCATTATTACTGGTCTTGCAGGATACGGAGGCTCCGGAAAGAACTTTCATGCCCCTTTTATTCATTTAAATCCTGGATTTACCTTGAAATCTGTGGTTGAGCGAACTAAAAAACAGGCAGAGAATGATTATCCGGGTATCCAGTCCCTTTCTGATTTTGACTGGCTATTATCGGATCCTGCAATTGAACTTGTGGTTATTACCACTCCCAATCAAACGCATTTTGCATTGGCTGTCCGGGCCCTTCAAGCAGGAAAACATGTCATTATAGAGAAGCCTTTTACCTCCAATACTATGGAGGCCCAAGAGCTTATAAAAATTGCTCAGGAACGGAATTTATTTCTTGGGGTATATCAAAACCGAAGGATTGAGGGAGATTTTATTACTATTCAAAAAATTATCCAGGAAGGATTATTGGGTGATATTGTGGAATATGAAAGCCATTTTGACCGGTACAGGCCTGGATTTAACGTAAAAACCTGGAAAGAAATTAAATCTCCGGGAACGGGACTGGTTTATGACCTGGGCTCCCATTTGGTCGATCAGGCCCTGACATTATTTGGCTTACCCGATTATGTGGATGCTACCGTAAAATCCCTGCGTCCTCATTCCAATGTGGATGATTATTTTTGTATTCGATTGGAATATCCGGGAAGAGAAATTTATTTGCGTTCCAGCATCTTTGTAAAAAAAGAAGGCCCAAGATTTATCGTTCATGGAAAAAAGGGCTCCTTTATCAAATACGGTGTGGACCCACAGGAGGCATTATTACAAGCGGGTATAAAACCCAATAAGCCAGATTGGGCACCGGAACCCAAAGAACTTTGGGGAGAAGTTTCTACCCAGGTAAACGGAATCGATATTCAGGGTAAAATCCCTACCCAAACGGCCACCTATATGACCTATTATGATATGGTTTACCAATCTATTCGGGAAAATAAACCCTTTCTCATTACCCCCCAGCAGGCTTATCATACCATTAGGGTTTTGGAACTGGCAATGGAAAGTTCATTACTTAAAAAGAGCATTCCCTATACCTATAACGAAAACCTAAAAAACGCTTTTGCCTGATTTTTAAGAAAGTAAATTGGTATTTGGAATGCCCTTTCTATAGTAAATGAATGCTGGTTTTTAATTATAACCGGGGTTCTGAACTAATTTTGAATTGGCTTCAATCTCCCTTAAAGGAATTGGGAAAACCAAACTATTATCATTAAATGGCAAGGATAAAACGCTTTGTTTGTATTGCTTTTTATCAAATAAGGTTTGCCCCTCAAAACAAAGCTCCTTATATTTTTCCATTCGAATATCGGAAAGGCCCACTGCGGATAATGGACTTAATAGGGCTCTGGCACGGATTACGTTCACATCATTTAAAGGCGTATCCCCAATAGCTGAACCATTTAGAAGGTTGGCCTCCGCCCGGATTAAATACATTTCTGCCAACCGTAAAATTATCACGTTTCCATATTGGTTATTGTATTTACCTGTATAGGTATTGCCACCATCTACATAAAACAAATTTAAACGATCATCGTTAGCATCATATTTAGCCAAATGTTGAGGAGTAATGGTTGTTTTACCTCTTCCGCCATAGGTGGAAGAAGCATACCAAGTGTTCATTTCGGTTACCCCTGCCTGTGCGGAAACCTGTATGGAAAAAATATCCTCCGATGAATTTGCCTGACGAGCGGCCGGATTAGGGTTAGGAAATTCTTGAGCATAGGATTTAGTAAGTGCATAAGCCCCAGATGCAATGACACTATCCGCCATCGCGGCAGCCAATGCATAATTTTGTGTAGTGAGGTAAACCCTTGCAAGAACTGCCTGAGCGCAAGCCCTATCGGCAAAATAACCATTGGATTTAGCAGGAGGAAGTAAGTTCATCGCATCCGTTAAATCCTGAATAACTTGGGTATATACTTGTGAAACGGTACTTCTTGCTACCAAATTGGAATCAGAGATGGTGCTGGTGGGCTTTAAAACCAAAGGGACGCCTAAATTCGTGGAAGGACTACCATCATTATACGCTTTTCCAAAAAGCCTAACCAGATCAAAATATGATAATGCTCGTAAAAATTTTGCTTCCCCTTGCGCCCTGGCCTGATTTCCTTTATCTACTTTAGAAATAGAGGAAAGTACACTATTGGCCGTATTTATTGTTGTATAATTTGCCTCCCAGGTTTCAGCTACAAAAGCATTTGAAACGGTGATTTTTTTGGTAATCAATTCCGATAGTTCTATAAATGAATCGGTATAGGAAAGATCACCATCGTCCCCTAATAAATCCGGCTCTAATAAAATATCCCCTCCATAGGCACGGGCCTTTCCAGCCCGGGTATAAGCCCCTACCAAAGCCCCTAAAACATCACCCGAGGTATTAAATGCCAAATTCTGATCAACGGAATTAACTGGATTAATATTAAGCGGCTTTGAACAGGAAAACCAAATAAATGGAATTAATGAAAAGGCCATAGCCTTTAAAAATATTTTGTATTTCATCTTGTATATTTTATAAACCCAGGTTTAGACCGAAAATGATGGTTTTTGCTTGCGGGGCAGAATAAAAATCATAACCCGCACTTATAGTATCTGAATTGATATCTGAATTCACTTCTGGATCCCAACCTTTATAAGGCGTAATAGTTAATAAATTTTGTCCGGTAACATAAAACTTCAGACTCTGAATTTTAGACTTCCCCAATATGGATTTGGGTATAGAATAACTTAGACTGATGGTCTTAAATCTAAGGTAGGAGCCACTCGATAAATATCGACTACTTGGATTATACCCATTGGGATTAAATAAACGTGCTTCAGGAACCTGTGTAATGTCTCCGGGCTTCTTCCAGCTATTTAATTGATCGATGGTTTGGTTATCAAAATAATTACTTGCATTAGAAGACATATATTGACCGCCTCCATTATAAATTTGGTTGCCATGTACTCCCTGAATAACCAGGTTTAGGTCAAATCCCTCCAATTTAAAATCATTGTTGAATCCAAATAGATATTTTGGATTCGGACTACCCACAGGAACCAATTGCGCTTCGTTATAATTATTGGTAGTAGAACGGTCGCGGGTTCCATCACTATTAAGGGTATTCTTTATATAAAGTGCATCGCCATTGGCGGGATCAGCCCCAGCAAATTCAGCGGTATAAAACACACCCAGGGGCTGTCCTTCCACCGCACGATTTACTCCTGAACCTCCTATAATTACCTGTCCTCCTATGTCCTTAACCTTATTTCGGTTCAGGGAAAAATTACCCCCTGCCGACCACTTAAATGACCCGGTAAGAATTTGACCATTCAAACCAATTTCAAATCCTTTGTTTTCTAGTTTTCCCAGGTTTTTGGTTTGTGTTAAAAATCCAGTAGTGGCAGGTACATTCACATTAACCAGTAAATTGTTGGTTTCCTTTTGATAGAAATCGATGGTTCCATCCAATCGACCTCCAAAAAATCCAAAATCAGTTCCTAAATCGGCCTGTCGGGTTGTTTCCCAGGTTAAATTTGGATTCGATAATTGGCTTGGGTAGGCCCCTGCTGTACCGGCATAACTGGCAGCGGTAAATAATCCCTTCGATGCAAAATTTCCAATTCCGGAATTCCCTGTTAATCCATAGCTAAACCGGAGCTTTAATAAGGATACAGCTTTGGAATTCTTTAAAAAATTCTCCTGGCTTAATATCCAACCTATCGAGCCTGCAGGAAAAAATCCATATTGATGATTGGCTCCAAAACGGGAGGATCCATCAATACGACCACTAAAGGAGAGTAGATATTTATCGTCAAAGCCATAGTTTAACCGGGAGAAATAAGAAATAAAGGCCCATTGGCTCTGTGAGGAGGTAGCGGACGTATAATTCGCCGCACTAATTAATTTCCGGTATGCATCGGAAGGAAATTGATTTCCTTGAGCGACATTTCCCGTCGTCAGGGAATTCTGATAGGAAGTTCCTAAAACCGCATCCAGGGAGCTTTTTCCTATTTTTTTATTATACTGTAAAAAATTATTAGTATTATAATTGAACACCTGGGTAGAATAGTTTTGTCCTGCACCATTCGGTTGACCTGTATTTCTGAATACTAACTTACCTTGGTAAGCATCCTCGGTTTGGTTTAATATATCAAACCCTAATTCAGACCGGAATTCTAATCCGGAGAACAAGGATAAGTTCAAATACAAATTCCCCAGGTTTCTATAGGTAGTAGTATTGTAATAAGCATTGTCTGAATTGATTAATGGATTGAAATATAAAGGATAATCGCTGGCTTCCCCCGGTAAACTACCGCTAACCAATCCGGTTCTGGGATCGATATAAGGCGTAAAGGGGGTTTCGGCAATAGCTTGTAAAGGAGTAGAAAAAGCGTTATCGTTATCAATTCTGCGTTGATAATTTCTGGTTAATTGCACGTTTGCCCCCAAGGTTAAATAGTCGGTTGCCTTCGTCTCCAGATTTAGTCTCAAGGTAAAACGATTCAATTCATTTTTAATAATTATACCCTTTGTATCATTATAACTTCCATCGACATAAAAGGTGGTACGATCGGTCCCTCCTCCTATGGATAAATCATAATTCTGGATGGAACCATTTTGAAATACATAATCTTGCCAATTGGTATTCACCTTTCTATAATTCGAGGTATCTCCCGCTGCAAATAATTGCAAACTTGGTTCCAGGTAATTCTGGTCATAATATTGTTCAGCCTCTAACTTTGAACCAAAACCAGAAATATTATTGGCAAAATCGTAATCTCCCCCTCTTTTAGCTGCATCACGGAAATAATTCAGGTATTGAACATTATTCAAAAATTCCCTTTTATGTGTGGGGCTGCTAACTCCATAATACGAAGAGAAGTTTATGGCTGTTTTTCCGGACTTCCCCTTCTTGGTCGTAATTAAAACAACCCCATTTGAAGCTCTCGAACCATAAATAGCCGCAGCCGAGGCATCCTTCAAGATTTCAACCGATTCAATCTGGTTAAAATCCAAATCGGCTAATGGATTGGTGGCCGATCCATTATTGGATAGGTCATCCGTGGTTATTGGCAATCCATCTAAAACATATAAAGGCTGGGTATTAGCCGTTAACGAGGAGGCTCCCCGAATATTCACTTTAATGGCCTGTCCAAGTTTACCATTTCCCTGTTCAATAAAGACTCCTGGAGCTTTTCCGGATAAGGCTCCTTCCAGGGTTGGAACCGGGACATTTTGTAATTCTTTATTGGTTACCGATGAAATGGAACCTGTTATGGACCTTTTAAGTTTAGACCCGTAACCTATGGTGACCACTTCATTCAATTGTCTGGTATTGGTAGCCAAAACAATCACTAAATTAGTTCTACCGTTTACCTCCTGTTCGCTAGGTTTATACCCAATCGAACTAAAAACAAGAACGGTTGAAGGGGATGGAATCGAAATTTGAAAATTTCCTTGTCCGTCGGTCTGGACCCCATTTTTTGTACCCTTAATAACTACGGTTACCCCAGGTAAACCCTGATCCGTCTCATCCTTGACTTTTCCTCGGATAACTAAGTTTTGGGCAAATAATGCCAGAAAACTGCCTGAGAATAACAGGCTTAGTAGTAGCTTTTTAATCATATTAATTGTTTGTGGAAGCTAAACTTATAGTTTATTAAACAAAAAACAAAAAAGATTTTCGAAAAAAACCATGCATTGCCTTTAAATTCAGGTAATTTCTACCATAAATAAAAGCAAAACCTAAATAAATGACAGTCTTCCAAACCCAGGGATCTGGCTTTTTCAAGAATAGGCTTGATTTCAATAAAAAGCCAACGGCTAAATATCCATTTTCATCATTTTCAGTTTTATTCCTTGTAAAAAGGATAGAAATTACAAAAAAACAGGGAATTAATTTTCTTTGGTATATTAAGCCCTCTATATTTTATGTTTTCTGACCTATGAAAAAAATACAGTTCAATTTCTTTTGCCTTTTTAGATTATTCCTATCCGCTTTATTTGGGTTATTTCTAAATCTTGCAAAAGCCCAAATCATTACCCATTCTATAGAGCCAAACGATTTTTATAAAATACCCCGAATTTCACAAATGGAAGTTTCCAGAGATGGAAACAAGGTCGTTTATTGTCTATCCCATATTGATACAGCAAAAAATAAAACCATTAACCATATTTGGATTCAAAATTCAGAGGGTAAGGAATCCCTGCAATTAACCAATGGGACCGATTCTGAATCCATGCCTAGATTTAGTCCTGATGGAAATTTTATTACTTTTCTATCATCCAGAGAATCTGAAATAGGGTCCCAGGTTTGGCTATTGAACCTTCATGGTGGGGAGGGAAAGAAAATCACTCAAATAAAAGGAGATATTGCAGATATAAGCTGGTCACCCGATGGAAAAAAATGGCTATTAACTATCCAGGATCCTGAGCCCAAACCATCTGGCTCAGCTAAAACTATCGCCCCAATCGTATTGGATCGGTATCATTTCAAACAGGATATAGTGGGCTATTTAGACCATAGGCATACTCATTTATATATTTTCAACTTGGATACCCAGAAATTAGACACCCTAACCAAAGGCAATTTCGATGAAAATCAAGCCCAATGGTCACCGGATGGTTCCGAAATTGTTTTTGTGAGTAACCATACCGAGAATCCTGATAAAAATTCCAATACAGATATATTCACTATGGAGACCCGGAAGGGAAGTCCTGTTAAACAAATCACCCATTGGCCCGGGTCTAATTCCGACCCAAAATGGAGTCCGGACAGTAAACATCTGGCTTATTTACAATCCACAGGAAAAGACAATTTTATCATGTATGACCAACAGGGCGTTTTATACATATCTAACCGGGATGGGAGTCAGGCTAAAGCCATCACTTCCAATTTGGATAGACCTGTTTCCTCCCCTACCTGGTCTTTGGATGGTAAAACTATAGGCTTTTTAGTGGAGGATGATAGAAAATCTTATTTGGGCGAATTTGAAATCAGTACCGGAATCCTAAAAACCTGGAAGGAAAAAGAAGATACAAAAATGGATTTACAGGCTGGCCCAGCAGGTACCTGGGTGGGTTTTGAATCCAGTCCCGAACAACCTTTTGAAATATACAAGTTTGAAAAGGGGAATGAGAAACGACTGAGTTTTCATCAAGACGATTGGTTAAAAGTCACCAGCCTTGCCTCGGTGAGGGGATTTACTTCAACAAGTAAAGATCAAACCCATGTTTCAGGTATTTTATATTCGCCGAGCGGAATAGCGAAAAATCAAAAATTGCCCTTAATCCTTTTCATTCACGGTGGACCGGTAAGTCAGGATGAATATTCCTTTGATTTCACCCGGCAGGTATTGGCCCAGGCAGGATATTATGTTATAGGTGTGAATTATAGGGGTAGTTCAGGTAGAGGGGTGGAGTTTTCTAAAGCTATATACGGGGATTGGGGAAACAAGGAAGTAATGGATTTATTGGGAGCAGTGGATGAAATCGTTCAGGAAGGACTAGCCGATCCAGATCATTTAGGAATTGGGGGATGGAGCTATGGAGGAATTTTAACCAACTATACCATCGCTTCCGATACACGATTCAAGGCAGCCTGTTCCGGTGCAGGAAGCAGTTTACAATTATCGATGTACGGGGTAGATCAATATGTACTTCAATATGAAAATGAAATTGGGCAACCCTGGAAGAATCCAGAAAAATGGATGAAACTTTCCTATCCTTTTTTTAAGGCCGATGTAATTAAAACCCCAACCTTATTTATGGCAGGAGAAAAAGATTTTAACGTACCCTCTGTTGGCTCTGAACAAATGTTCCAGGCGTTGAAATCCCTTGAAATCCCTACTCAATTGGTAATTTATCCTGGACAAAACCATGGTCTTACTGTCCCTACCTATATTGTTGATCGATTAAACCGATATATATCCTGGTACAACCAATACCTGAAACCCAAGAATTTAAAATAAACCAGATTCGAAAATACACCCTCTTAAAAAAGCGGGAATAGCTTCTCATTAAGGTGATTTTGGCTTTTCAAGAAAGAAAGGCAATTTTAATTTGAATACATTTCTTTCCATAAAAGGGCAAAAGGATTTAATAAGGTTTTGCAGGAAAATTTTAATTAGCCTTTCTATTTTATCCCAGGAAATCGTCATTTTTAGCGTCATGAACAGATTATTGGTTTTATCTTTTATATTATTTTACTCCCTTTCCAAAGGTCAAACGCAACCAGGCTCAGGAATTAAGCATATCTCCAATTTTGAGGAGATTAGCTCCTTACCCAGTTCTATCTCGAAATTTATTCCTGAAGGGTATTCTGCCCTGGACACCGCATTTGGTAATTTAAATCTGGATAGCTATCCCGATCTCATCCTGGTACTGAAAAAAAATGGGGAAGAATCTGGTTCTGACGATGTGGATCATCCCTTAAAAAGGCCCTTATTAATCTTATTGGGTCAAGCAAATCAATCTTTTACCCTGGCAGCCAGAAACGATAATGCGGTTTATTGTATAGATTGTGGGGGAATACTGGGCGATCCCTTTAATGCTATAGTTATTAAAAATGGTTATTTCTCCATTGAACATTATGGAGGCAGTGGATGGAGATGGACCAGGGTAATCACCTTTAGGTATTCTACCCAGGAAAAATACTGGTACTTGCACAAGGACGGAGGCGATAGCTTTAATGCCTCAGAGCCCGAAAAAGTTAAATCGAAAGTCCGTACCGTGAAAGATTTTGGAAAAATCCCTTTTGATAAATTCGATATTTATAAGGACCATTAACCAATAAAAAATTAAAATACCTAAGTTATGGTTGCTAAAAATTGGACCAGAAGAAATTTTATTAAGGCCTCGGGTGCAGGAGCTTCCCTGCTTTTTAGTCCAATCTTGGGCTGGGCTGGGCTGGAAGAGGATCCTGTTTTGAGAATAGTAAGAAGTACCATAGGGATCGATACCCATAATCATATTGACGTCCCTTTGCATAAATCGGAATTTCCAGGACCTGTTTTGGATTTAAAGGGTGAAATGAAACGATCCGGCCTGGGAGCTATGTGTATGACCTTCGCCGTGGACTACCAGAAATTAACCAGGGAGGGTGAGGCTTACGAAAGATTTCTGAATGGATTGGAGGCTATGGACGAGGTGATTAGAGCCAATGGAATGGTACGATCCTTGAATTCTTCAGGGATTGAATCCCTTTTCAAGGAACACCAGCCAACTATAATTCAATCCGTAGAAGGGGCTCATTTTCTTGAAGGTAAAATTGAAAGACTTGAAATGGCCTATAAGAGAGGTTTACGTCATGTAGGGCTATTACATGATAGTGACGCCTCCATTCCACTGGGGGATATTTATACCAATCCACCCAAATGGCATGGATTAACCGCCTTTGGAATGGAGGTCATCCAAGAATGTAATAGACTTGGCATGGTTATAGACCTTACTCATTGCAGCAATGAGGCCATAAATTCAGCCTTGAAAATTTCCAATAAGCCTATGGTAATTTCTCATACAGGTTTAAATACCCAATTGGGTCAGAATCCATTTATGGCCAAAATGATGATGCCCAGGCTGATCAATAAGGACCAAGCTAAAATAGTTGGAGATGCCGGGGGCCTGATTGGCGTTTGGACACATTTATCCGAAACTCCTTTGGAATATGCCCAAAACATAAAGGCCATGGTTAATGTGGCTGGGATAGATCATGTTTGTATAGGAACGGACACTAAAATGACGCCTGCTTACCATGGTCCGGGAAAACCATCTTTACCCAATAATGCCAATAAAAATAGGAGCGATTCAGAACCCGTTCGAATTGGAGAACGAACCAATGAAGCCTGGGCGACTCAAAAATCAGGGTTTTATTATTCCCTAGTAGAAGCCCTAATACAAACTGGTTTTACCGAAGAAGAAATTGGTAAAATAGGGGGTAAAAACTACCTGAGAATCTTTGGATCGGCAACCGGCTAGTGCATTCCAGTTACCAATACTATTTTATTTAAACCAAACCGATTCGGGCTTGGATTGGAAGGCTTTCATTTGGTGGATCAGGGTTCCTGGATCCTCGGAAACTAGAATCAGGTTCAGATTAGCTTTTTTCAGGTAATTTTCCTGTACCATTTTCTCTAATTGATCCAGTAATAAATTATAGAACCCATCTATATTCAAAATTCCTAATGGCTTATGAATCAAGCCCAGTTGAAGCCAGGTAAATATTTCAAAAAACTCTTCCAGGGTTCCTACCCCTCCGGGTAACATCATAATACCTTCTGAAAGGTCATTCATTAACTGTTTCCTTTCATGCATACTTTCCACCACATGCAATTCACTCAGACCTGCATGTCCAACTTCTTTTTCCAAAAGAAATTGGGGGATAACTCCGATCACCCGCCCTTCATTTTCCAGTACAGAATCGGCTAATAACCCCATGATACCTACCTTCCCTCCCCCATAGACCAGGGTAATAGCCTCCTTAACCAGTACCTGTGATAAATGTTCTATGGCCATTTTCACTTTCTCATTCCCATTAAAATTGGATCCGCAAAAAACGGAAATGGATTTTATTTTATTCATAAAAATAATTTAGGAATTAGGGATTTGTTGTATGGCCAAAATTTTAGCGATATATTTTCCTAAAATATCGAATTCCAGATTAACCGAATCGCCTGCCTTTATTTGGTGAAAATTGGTATGTTCATAGGTATAGGGAATAATGGCCACCGAAAAGGTATGATCTTCGGAATTTATGACGGTTAAGCTGGTTCCATTTATACATATAGATCCTTTTTCCACCGTCATATTTTTTGAGTTTGGGCTATAACTGAACGTATAGGTCCAACTACCATCGAGCGTTTCTACCTGGGTACAAATGGCTTTCTCATCCACATGCCCCTGTACAATATGCCCATCAAACCGGGAACCTACCAACATGCAACGTTCCAGGTTTACCTTATTCCCTATTTGAATAGAGCCAAGGTTTGTCTTGTTCAAGGTTTCTTCAATCGCTACCACTTCATGCTGATTCTCCTTTATTTCTACCACGGTTAAACAAATTCCATTATGCGAAACACTCTGGTCAATTTTTAATTCATGAGAAATATTCGATTCTATGGTTAAGCGGAGGTTTCCACCCTCTTTTTTCAGATTCTTAACCGTTCCTAAAGTTTCAATAATGCCTGTGAACATAATATCGTAATATGTAATTTTAACGCTAATGGGATTATTACCGAAACATCCCATGCTCACGAAGGTTTAAAATTTATCTGAATAATTAAAAAGATTAGAAAAAATGAATACGAAAACCTGGTTAGTAACCGGAACCTCACAGGGGTTTGGGAGAGAATTGGTAAAACAAATTTTAGAGAAAGGGGATCAGGTTATTGCAACTACCCGAAACCCGGAGAGCCTGAAAGAATTCCATACGTATTCCGACCATTTACTGGTAAAAGGGTTAGATATAAAAAACCGGGAGGCTTGTTTTGATTTGGTAAAGGAAGGGACCAACCATTTTGGAAAAATTGATGTGCTTATAAACAATATTGGCTATGGATTAGGGGGAGGTATTGAGGAGGTTTTGGAAAAAGAATGGAGAGAGGAATTTGAAGTGAATGTTTTTGGCACCTTGCATATGACTCAAGCCATTTTACCTCATATGCGGGAGAGAAAATCGGGCTATATTCAGGTTTTGTCCTCTATTGCCGGATTAAAATCCACCCCCGGGGCAGGGTATTATAATGGGAGTAAATTTGCCCTGGAAGGTATGTTTGAGGCCTTGTATGCCGAAATTGCACCTTTTAATATTGGTTTAACTATCATTGAACCCGGACCTTTCCGCACCAATTTTGCGGGTGATTCGATAAGGGTAACGGAAAATTTATTGCCTGCCTACGAGCCCATAACAGGACCTTTTAGGGATTATATTAAAAAAGCAAATGGGAACCAGGCCGGAGACCCGGCAAAAGCGGCCAAAATCATGATAGATTTGGTAGAAAGCGATAAGAGACCGCTTCGCTTAGTTTTAGGTAAAATGGCGGTTCAAACCTATAAAACCAAATTACAACAGGAATTGGATCGGGTAAATGAATGGGCAGCTATAAGCGAATCGGCCGATTTCTAATTTTATCAAAAGAAAAGGATATTTAAATGGACTCTAAATTTAATATCCTTTTCTTTTATATGATTTTTCACGCCCTGGTATTTCAGGAATCAGGACTTTCCTCTGACTGCAAAAAAATAGGATTCATTTTTGAAAGCGTTGAGAAAGGAACTATCGATAAAAAATTGGCATCCAAAGAATTAGACAGCCTATTTTCCTTAATCCCCATCGGCGAAATGAAAATCACCGATACAAGTTGGGTATTTCCTCTTCGTAATTATTCCTTCAAGGCCGTTGGAGGAAAGAATGGTAATGGGTATATAACCACGGGATATCATTTTCTGGATGGGAATAAACATTTAGCACATCCTGCCGATGATATATTCATTTTGGATAAGGACCAGGATGGATTGGACGATAGGAATAAAAAACCAGTAGATGTACTCGCCGTGATGCAAGGAATAGTGGTTTCGGAGCAAAACGAATGGGATTCCAAGAGCCCTCTACGTGGTGGAAAATACCTTTGGATTTACCATCCCCAATTTCAATCCCTTACCTATTACGCTCATAACCAAAAACTATTTGTCCAAATTGGGGACCGGGTCAAAAAGGGGCAAAAAATTGCTGAAGTAGGAAGGACAGGATTTAATGCCTATAAATCCCGTTCAACAACCCATTTACATTTTTCTCTTTTCAAACTACATCTCGGTATACCTGTACCAATAAATCCCTATACCTATTTAAAAAGGGCTGATTTTAAATAAAACCAAAAGGCATTTGGTCTTTATTTACCAAAAAAATAATTTAGAGCGCAATTAAAGGATTTATAATTACCCCCACCATAGATAAAATAGCTATTATTATTTCCGAAATAAATCAGGTTAAAGCTTAATTTCCTACTAAGGTTTAGCCCCAATTCTATTGGAATATTAAACGTAAAACTTTGGGTGTTTTCTTTAGCATTTTGTCCAAATAGGGTATTGGGCCCTTGATTCGAAGCACCTTCATAATAATATAAATTATTATAGCTGGAAAAATTCAATATGATTCCAGTTCCAACATATACCTGGGTCTTCTTCGTATTTACAAAATTGAATAGAATTTTAGGGCTAATGGAAAAATCCAGTAGTTTAAATCCGAAATAAAAATCCAGATTTTGTCCTATGGAAGTATCATTGGCCAAACTTCCAATTTTCATTGATATTTCAGGCCTCAAATGAAAAGCCTGTTTTTCTCTGTCTAAACTTAAATCAAATCCAAAATGCAATTCCGGAAAAACAACCGTAGTGGCTATATCTGCATTTACAGAGCTTGAATTTTTATTTCCAAATACACCAATATTGGCACCCAGACCTATAAAATACTGAATTTGATCTTTTCTATCCTCTATGGCAGATATTTCCCAGGGATTCATCTCCTTTTGCCCCTCATTGGAATTTTTTATTCCTTCACCAGGTGAAGAATTATTAGAATTTTTCTGTATTAAACTTGAATTTATACCACGGACTATATTGATTAAATCCTCATCATAATATTCTGCATGTTCAATCCTTTTTTCCAAACCAGGGTTATTCCCAACCAGAACCAATAATTGATCTTGGTAGCCTTTATCCAGAATAAAAGTATTGTTGCCATCGGATGGCCTATGATAATGAAAATCTAATTCTATAGGCATGTTTTTTCCAGACTCCAAATAGTAGTATCGGGTCTTCAACCAATCCTTATATTTGAATAGGCTAACCTTGGAGCCTTTTACTAATACTTTAAGAAATAGGGTATTGGCTTGTGGTTCATGATCAATGACTACGGTACTTTTGGTAAGGTCCACCTCGTCCATGGAACGTTTGGTATAAAAGCTTTCAAATCGTGCATTCCCTTCGATCTGTATAATTTCAGCATTGGAGCTATCTAAGCGTATAAATTCTTTATCCCCCATATCCTTTTTAAACTGGAAATATTCCGGGTTTACATTCCGGGAGGGTACCATAAAATATCCCCGAATGGTATCCTTCTGCTTATTTAAATAATACCCAGGAAGAGATTTATCCTGCCCATTGGAAAGAAAGGGAATAAATAGAATAAGGATAAAATTTATCAGAAGGGCTATTTTTCTTAATTTCATTTGGAATAAATTTTTTTTAAGATAATTAATTCGTGTAAGATTCAGTTAAATAACTAGAATTTTAAAAAAATTATTTGTTTTTTATGCCCTTTAAAAC
>Ga0209067_10000457_pt1 | contig 25921 bp, 20 predicted proteins | sample ColStrG_CSR_2013_FD_187199 | JGI IMG/M metagenome (GOLD analysis project Ga0209067, IMG submission 187199) | Freshwater sediment microbial communities in response to fracking from Pennsylvania, USA - Cold Stream Run_MetaG_CSR_2013 (SPAdes)... | ecosystem: Environmental > Aquatic > Freshwater >... | reverse complement strand
TCACCGGCCTGAACATTGACCGGTTGACTCAGCGGAAAGGCCATGTAGCGATTAAGCCAATTGATGCTCGACGAGGTTTCAAGCATCATGGCCAGAATATTTTTCGTAATGAAGCGAAGTGCGTTGACTTGCCCGTCGCGATGGATCAGGAACGACCCTTCCCAGGCGATATCGAGCGCATTCGGTTGATTGAAGTCCATTGTGCTGTACAGCGTGGGCGGTGCCAGCTCGATTGTGTCCGGTGCGTTACCCGACAATTCCTGCACCTGAATAATGGGTGCCTGATAACCGTGAAAATCGTATTTTTGTTGCAAAGGCTGGACAGCCATCAGGACTGCGGTCGGTACCATGACCGGCAACGGACCACCAAATTTTTTGAGATAGCGTCGTTTGAAGGACTCCACCATTTCCACCTGTTTTTCGCGCAACATCGCGACATGAATCATTTCACAAATCATCACATCCACCGGTTCCGGAGGCAGGTAATCAAAGGCGTTGGCCTGTATTACCTCAACTTTGTGACCGTTGGGGTTTTTGGCCAGCAATTTACGGGATTCGGCGACCAGTTCCGGATTCATTTCCACGCACCATACCTTGGCAGCGTGGGCGGCAGCAAACCAGGAAAGCACGCCGGTTCCGCCACCCAGCTCCAGAACTTTTGCGCCTGGAAAAACGACATGATCAATCGCGGCCTTGAAATTGGCCATGCGATTGCTGTCCATGAGCATGCTGTGATGGTATTGCAGTGGAATAAACTGGCCGAGATAACAGTGTTCTGCTTCGTTTTCAGTTAACATCGCTGTCCTTTGAGAGTGGGTGGTGTGGTGATTCGCACGTCAACAATCCCGTCAGGACGCTGGCCGGTATTGATTATCGGATTGCCCGACAATATTAAAACCCGGAACAGCAACCGATTTCGCCCCTTGTTCGCCCTGTGTTAATTGTTGGCGTTACTGATGAATGTGAAGAATCAGTGCAAGCTGCTCAAAAAACAGACAGTACACGGTGATAGGCACAGGCAAACCCAAGATGGTGCCCAGCATGTAATGGCGAAAACTGACCCCCGACAGTGCCAGCGTGTAATTCAAGGCCGGCAGCGTCTGGAAAACGGTGCGCAGCAATACGATATTGCGGACTGGGTTAGTATCGAGATGATCAAGCAGTTTTGTGGCCGTTTTGTTGTCTATTTTGCGCAAGGCATCTTTACCCAGAAGGTTAATCAGCAAAAAGGAAACGGCACAGGAAGTAATGGCGGCGATATAGGTTGCCATACCACCGTACAGCTGTCCGAGTGCGAAGACTGCGGCGCCAAGAAAAATCAGACCGGGTATATGCAGCAAATTCCCGATTGAGAACAGTACGATGAACATCAAAATGCCGGTGGTCAGATTGTCGGACAGTCTGGCGCGGATGAACTGCAGCGTGAAATGCTCGCGCAACCCGCTCAGTTCGGCCAACAGGAACAGTATCAGCAGAAATACCAGCACCAGAATCAATCGTTTGTATTTATTCATGTTTATTCTCGATGTCTGTCAGCAAATTATTACTCAGTACGGAAAATTGTCCTAGACTGGTCAGGATTGTCGGGCATAAGTAGTCTTCATTGTCCGGCATGGGATGATGATTTTCATTGCCATCCTGCCAGTATGATCGGGGTGGATGCCGGCATCAGGCTTTATAGCAGCATCTGGCTCCATTGTGTAAATAACATTTTTGGCAATAACCATTCTTGAGGCAATGTTATGAGGAATATGAACAAACTTATCGCCAACGCCATCGCCGGACTGTTGGTACTCGATTGTGCGGTGACTGCCACCTCAGCCAGCGCTGCCGACGACGACGTACGCTGCTACGGCGCCGCCAAAGCGGGGCAAAATGCCTGTAATAACAATCCGGCCCAGCATACCTGTGCTTCCCGGGCCAAAACCAATAATGACCCGAACGATTTTATTTATGTTCCGAAAGGTAGCTGTCTGAAAATAGGCGGCAAGCTCGAACCCGGCCCGAGCAAAGCCAAAAATAGCGTTAAATAGCCAAAACCGACAGAAATTGTGCATGGTGCAGTAGTCAGGAAAGGACTGTCATGTTTCAACGCAGGATATGGTGGGCATTTCTGCTCGTGTTGGCCGTAGGGATTGCGGTATCCGCCAGCATCGTTGTGCTGGGTGATAAGGTACAGGCAATCAACCACATCTTCATTTCTGAGAAACTCCCGCTGTCACAGCAACTCGGTGCGTTGCGCGGGGTTGTGGCCGACGAAGAGCGTGTTCTCTATGAGTATTATTCGTTCACCGCCAGCCGCGATGCATTCCAGACCCAGCGCATGCTGAACAAGGAGCATTTGGCCAAGATCCTTGACGAACTCGACATGGATCAGGATTCGCAGGGGCAGATCGTTGAATTGAAGAAGCGGCTCGACGAGCTCGATCAATTGTCCGAAAAACTGTACGCAACATTGTCCAGTGCCGATATCGATTGGGACGGCGCGCGGGTGCTATTGGCGTTAATCAAACCGAAAGTGCGCGAGATTGAAGCGACGTTGTCAACCATCACCCTGGCCAACCAGAAAGCCGTCGATAAATTGGGTGCTGATTCTCAGAGCAGCGTCTCGAAGATGGTCAACCGGGTACTGAGTTTTTCGGTATTGATCTTCGTTGTTTCGTTTTTCGTGGGTTACTACGTCGTTGCCATCATCCGCGAGGGAATGGAGCGGCGCCGGCTGGCGATGTTTCCCGAGCGCGATCCAAACCCGGTGTTTCGTATTGGCCGAACCGGAGAAATTCTGTTTGCCAATCCGGCGACAGCTGAGTTGCTGACCCAACTTGAACTCGATCCGACGCAATCTGCGCAACTGTTGCCTGCCGACTTGATTGTACGACTGGATGCAACCGTGGCGTCACCGACATCCAATACGCAGTTTGAACACATTCGCGGCAATCATACCTTTGAATGCACTGTCGCCTACCTTGCCGATTTTTCCGAGTTTCATGTGTACGTTAAAGATGTGACAGCACGTAAGCAAGCCGAAGCAAAACTGGTGTATCAGGCCTTCTTTGATCCGGCCACCGGGCTGCCCAACCAGTTTCAGTTGCTCAAGGATTTGAAGGTGGCGTCCGATCAACGGCGCGCCGGCACGGTATTGATGATCGTTGCGGATCGTGAGCAGGAAATATTCGAAACGTTCGGTGCTGCCGTGACCGAAAACTGGCTGAGCAAAGTTGCGCAGCGTCTGAACGCTTCGGTGATGACCGACCAGGAAAACATGTACCGTTTCGGGAATAACGCCTTCATTCTGGTGCTGTGGTCGAAAGACTTTGCCGATGCCGAGCGGCGTGCCGAGCAGTTATCCCTGCATGCCCACCAACCACTGCATGTCGATGACTATGAACTGTTTTCATCGCTGTCGATCGGCGCGGCGTTGATGCATGGCAGTGATGATAATGCAGCCGGTCCGGCAGATGCCGATGGTTTGGTAAAACAGGCCGCATCGGCCTGTAACCGGGTGCGGCGCGAAGGAGGCAATGGTTTTGCTCGTTACGACGACGCAATGGGACGCGCGGCTGCCAAGACGCTGGGTCTGTCCGCCGACCTGCAGAATGCGGTTGAAAACGGCGAGTTAAGATTGCACTATCAGCCCAAGGTCGATACCTTGAGTGGTCAGTTGCTGGGCATGGAGGCACTGGTGCGCTGGATGCATCCGAAGCGCGGCATGATCTCTCCGATCGAATTTATACCGATCGCGGAAGATACCGGGTTAATTGTCGGCATCGGACGTTGGGTCATGCGCGAAGCCTGCCGCCAGAATGCCGAATGGCAGCGTGCAGGTTTGCGTCCGTTGCGGGTTGCCATCAATTTATCGGCGCGTCAGTTCCGTTCCAGAAATCTGTTGAATGAAATTGACAGTGCCCTGACTGAATCGGGTTTGCCGGTCAATTCACTGGAACTGGAAATTACCGAAAGCATGGTGATGGACGACCCCGAGGATGTTATCCAACTGCTTGGTGCAATTCATGCCAGAGGCATCCATCTGGCGCTGGATGATTTTGGTACCGGACACTCTTCGCTTGCCTATCTCAAACGTTTTCCGATTGACTGCATCAAGATCGATCGTGCCTTCATCAAAGACACCCCGGATAACGTCGACGATGTGGCCATTGCCAAAACAATCGTGGCGATGGCCCAGGCGCTCAACCTGTCGACTGTTGCGGAAGGCGTGGAGACCGTCGAACAGCTGGAGTTGATGAAAACCATGGGGTGCGATCAGATTCAGGGCTATTACTTCAGTCGTCCTTTGGCCGCCGATGACTTTCTGGCGTTTTACCGGGACCACGTGTAAGGAGCTTTATACCTGACAGGTTTACATTGTTACTTCAATGGGAAAGTCGGCGCTACTCTGACACTGAACGGTCCGTTGCACTTGGAGCGAATCTGGAAATCGAGAGTGGGAATCAGTTGATCAGGTTTGATCCGGCCGGACCACTTCCAAGGAATAGCCAGCATTAACCCAGCCATCAATTCCGCCTTTGAGAACGCTGATGAGCCGCCCGCGCTGAATCAGCAGATGGGCAGCCTTCAGTGCCGACGCATCATTGGGGCAGGCGCAATACACAACAATTCTGGTGTCAGGCGCCCAGGTGTCAAGCGCAACGGATTCGATTTCTGTCAGTTCAATCCGGTGTGCGCCAGGAACGTACTCATCCGGAACGGATGCGGGTAATTTGGAACGCACATCCAAAATGACCAGATCGATTCCCTCGGCAATCATATCGTATAGTTCGGACGGTGCCAGTCGTGGCACATTGGCAAGAGCCCGTGCCACGCGCCAACGTCGCCAGAATCGATAGGCAATGTAGGCGGCGACACAGCAGACAATAAAAAGAACGGCGTTACTGCCCAGACTGGCCATATACCTGAGCAGTTCGGCGGCCTGAGTGTGAAACAGCAGTCCGATGCTGATGCCGCTGCCAGCCCACAGCAGCGTGCCGGCCAGATTGTAAATCGCGAAAGTACCGATCGGCATGCCGAGTGCACCGGCCATCGGTGAAGTCAGAATAGACAGGCCCGGTATAAATTTGGCTACCACCAAAGTTGCCTCGCCACGGCGCGCAAAACTCAATTCGCTTTGACGAACACAGGTGTCGGGCGAGATCGAAATCCGGCACAACAACCCGAGTACCTTGCGACCAAAACGACGACCGGCATAAAACCAGAGCGCATCGGCAATCATCGATGCCACGGTGGCAACCGCCAAAGATTCGACTGCGAAAACCGCATCGTCGGCAGCAGTGACGCCTGCCAGAACCAGAAACGGCATGGCTGGAATTGGCACACCGATCTGTTCAAACAGGACACCAACGAACACGGCCAGTAAGCTGTATTGGGTAAATAGTGAAAAAATATCCATGTTTGGGTTCGTCAGGATTTCGGATCAGCCTTTTTGTCGTACGGTGATTTGGAGGCGTTAGCATCTAAAAATGATTTTAGCCCAGTATCGACCGTATCGCTGTTTTATTTGATCAATTTGCCCGAACTGACGGAGGCCAATTTCCTGTTTTTCTCAGTCAGCGTTTTGATCAAACCATCAATGCCGGATCTGCCAACCTCGGTCGCAAAGTTTCCCTTGTAGGTTTCGACCAGCCATACCCCCATGACATTGATGTCGTAGATTTTCCAACCCTCGGGCAGTTTCTCCAGCCGGTAATTAAGCTGCAAAGGTTCGTCGCGAGGGCGAATTACCAATGATTTTACTTCGACCTCTGTGTCCACAGGGTCGGCGCGGAACGGTTTCAATTCAATGCGCTGATCTTTGATCTGCGAAATGGCACCTGAATACGTGTAGATCAACAAGGTACGAAATTCGCTGATCAATTGTGCCTGTTGATCGGTTGTGGCGTCGCGCCAGTTTTTTCCGACCGCCAGGGAAGTCATCCGTTTGAAGTCAAGAACCGGAACAACCTTGGATTCGGCAAATTCAAAAATGCGTTTCTTGTCGCCAGATTGAATTTCTTTGTCCTCTTTGGCAGTTTGCACAATTTCCTGACTCAATCGTTTTATCAACGCATCAGGGGATTCTTCAATGGCAAAGGCATACGATGCCAAACTGGCACTCAGTAACCATGTGGCGATAATTAAGTTCAATATTTTCATGGCATTGGACCTTTCCAATTACAAATTTCAAAAACAAGTTGCCAATTCGGGTGCACTGACAACGCAGCGCACCCGCCATTCTCCTGACCAATGCCGGAGAACCTGCACCGGCGCAATTACAAATTACTCATCCCGCCATCAATCACGAGTTCACTGCCAACGACGTAACTCGATTCTGCCGAAGCAAAATAGACGACCGCCTTGGCGATTTCAACCGGATCACCAAAGCGCCCCAGCGGTACCTGCGCCATAATCTGACCCGCCATGCCTTTGAGCTGATCTTGCGCGCATGTTCCAGATTGGCAGGATTGGTTCCAGTTAAAGCTACTCTGGCACCCTCGGCCAAAAACTGTCGTGCTGTCTCCAGGCCTATTCCTGTGGTGCCACCGGTGATCAATGTGCGCTTGCCTTGTAATCTCTTCATTTCTTTCTCCATTTTGAACGATTGGTCAAATATGCATCTAAAAAAAAGCGCAAAGCGCCTCATCACTTCTCCGTCAACGACTGTTCACGGAGTTTCCTGCTTTTCTATCCGTCTCGCTTCATGCTGTTGATTTCAATACTTCCAATGCCAGCATCACCAGCTCCCTCAATTTCCTGGGATCGCCAATAACACGTGACGTAACGCGCATGCCGCTCATGATCGTCATCAGCAGCGCTGCCAACTGATCCGCGGAAATATCTGAACGGATCGAACCATCCTCCTGACCGGCCAGCGCATGTTGACGAAATACAGCCATTACCGATTGCCACTTTTCCTGCAAACAATTCTCGAGGTTGGCATCGTCCACCTGCTCCATCAGGCCAGAGGAAACGACGCACCGACTTTGTACCGGGTCCCGACTGTTGCAGGCCTGGAGCAAGCCTTCAAAAAAAACTGCCACTGCCTCGAAACCGGTGCCTGCTTTCTGCATGCTGGCAATGACGGGTGATAACCGACCCGTCGCGCATTCCACCGATTTCAGGTACATATCATTCTTGTTGCCAAATGCGTTATACAGACTTTGCTTGCCCAGTCCGGTTACTTCTTCCAGCATGGCCATGGACGTGCCTCGATAGCCATTGGCGATAAACGCATCGGCCATGCGCTGCAAGGTTTGGGCTTCATCAAAATCTTTTAGTCTGGACATGATTCACACTGTAGTTTATTCTTGACCGATCAGTGAAGAGATATTTTTGATTTTTACTTCGTCCCTTTCGATTTCAGTTTTGATGACAATAATATCAGTCGGACCGTGCAGGAATATTGATCCTGAAATCTCGAACGGACAATCAATAAAATCAAACAACCGGCATTACCGGCTGGCCATCCAGCGTTCTATCTCATCTGCGCTGCGGGGCAAACCATCGGACAGATAACGGACTCCATCGGCCGTAACAAGAACTTCATCTTCAATGCGCACACCCAGCGATTTTTCGGGAATATAGATGCCCGGCTCGAGGGTGATTACCATGCCTGCCTGAAGCGGCTCATGGTATGCGCCGGCATCGTGGACATCCAGGCCGACGAAGTGCCCGAGGCCATGGATGAAATAATCTCCGTAACCTGCCTCATCAATCACCTTGCGCGCTGCCTTGTCGAGGTCTTCGTAGGTGACACCCGGCCTGACCATGGCAAAGGCGGCCTGCTGCGCGCGCAGAACGATGTCGTAGACCTTGCGCTGTTCCGGAGTGTATTTGCCATTGACCGGCAGTGTGCGGGTAATATCGGCCGCGTAATGTGAAAACTCGCTGGCCATATCCATCAAAATCAGCTCACCATCCTGCATCACGCGCTCGCTGCGCGGATAGTGCAATATCGTCGAATTGGGACCGGAACCGACTATCGATTCATAGGCGGGCCGACGACTGCCCTGTATACGCCACACGCGTTCAGCTTCGGCGCGCACTTCACCCTCGCTGGCACCGGGTCGAACTGCCTTCCACGCGGCCAGATGACCTGCCTCGGATATCCGTATGGTGCGCTGCATGATTGCCAGCTCTGGTTCATCGTGAATTGAACGCATTTTGGCCAAGGCCCATCCGAGCGTTTTGGTGGTCACGCCCGGCACACGTTCCTGGATTTCCGCGTAGATTTGCAGGTCTTTGGGTTTGCCAACTTTTTCCGGGTCTGGTCGGGTGACTTGCCAGAAGGTTGGCGAACGACTGGCCAGGTCGGTCAATAATGCGACCAGTCGATCCTTTCGGTAGATTTTCTCAAATCCATATTTGCAGCGCAAAGCGGCTGATATATTTTCACGCTCACCTGTCCAGCGCTCGGCTTCCGGATCGCGACTGGGCAGGAGAAGAAATTCCCGGTAGGTCCGTTCTTTGGGAGCCAGCACCAGTACGGCACCCGGTTCCAGTACGCCGGTCAGATACAGAAAGTCGCCAGATTGCCGGTACCCCGCTGCATCATCTTCACCATCGGCATAAACAACCGCAACACCGTCGCCCATCTGTTTCATCAGTGCTTCGCGCCGCTTCGAATACACTGACGGGGCCTGCGTCTGGTTGATTTCTGTCAGCTTTGGCAGGGGCAGGTCGTTGGCCAGAGCATGCGTTGGCAGAATCGCTGCGACCGTCATGTATGCCGTTAACAGGAACGCCAGGAATGGGTGTGTTTTCATTGGAACTCTCAATAAAATTGTCATTGTTTTAGATTGTCGCTCATGTCGGATCATTTATTTTGACGGATCGTCACCAGAGTCGGCTCCGCTTCTGCCATTGCGGTCCTTTAATTCCGCCATGAAGGTGTTGTATTCATTGATGGCAGCTTCGGCCGCGTCATGCGCGGCATTCGCCTTGACCGCATTCGATTCCGATTTCGCTATTTCCTGCTGCGCTTTGACAAATTTGCCTATACAACTTTCATAGGCATCACGATGCTTGTTGAAATATTTGACGACGATATCCGACGCCTGCGGAATGGGTATGGTCGGTTGTTTGCAATCGGCTTTGGCAGGTTCATCTGCAAACGCATGAGCACACAGGAAGGTGGTGAATAATAGTACGGATATTTTTTTCATGATTGCCTCGTCCTTTACCTTTATTGTTATTGAATCCAATAATCATGGTACCAAAAGAAAATGCCACCAGGGGTAAGCCGAGTGGCATTTTACATTCTGTGGGTCAGTTTCGGTTCTTCAAATTCAAATAACCGAAACGCCACAGCCAGACTGTCACACTATCAGAAGCTGTAAGTTAAACCAGCGTTCAGGAAGCGACCGATAACACCTGCCTCATGCAGGGAAGGGTTATACGGGTAGGCGCCACTGCCGTACGTTTGAATATCCACCGGAGGTTGCCGGTTAAACGCATTATTGATACTTGCGTGGATAAACAACTGCTTGCTGACTTTGTAGCCTACGGTCAGATCGGCAGTCAGGAAAGACGCAACCTTGCAGTATTTCGCAGGGACAGTGCCATCGGGCAGCCAACCACCAAATTCACCCGCGGTAACACAGTCGGTTACCGGGAAACCTGGATACGATGGATCGGTCAAATCGTAAGAGGATGTCCAGTTAAAGGTGGTCGTTACCGACAGGTCGTTCTTGTCCCAGGTCAGCGCTGCCTGCATACGATCTTTAGGATTGCCGGTGTCACCACCGATAATTCCCGGACCGTGGGTGCCTGCCAGTTGGCTGGTGCCGTTTGAGTTCACCAATATATAGCTCATGGTGTGGCTCCAGTCGTAGCTTGTGGTCAGGTTGCCCAATTCGCCCAGTTTAAATTTGTAACTGGATGCGAATTCAAGCCCTTTTACTGTCGTGCTGTTGGCGTTGACGTAGGTGGCTGGATAGTACACGGGCAAACCATAAGCATTAAAGTTACCTGGAACGTAACCTGGTGTACCGACTGTTCCAACGGCGGCAACAGGAGCGGCGACAGGCGGGCAAGTGTAAGTCGTGCCATCACCATACGCGCAATCCAGCGGCGCTTTAACTCCGTAAACCGGCAAGGCTGGCGGATTGCCGGTAATGATCTGGTTCTTGATTTTGATCTGGTATAAATCAACGGTGTTGGCCCATCCTTTAACCGGTTCCAAAATGATCCCCAACGTTCCTGAATCGGACTTTTCGGGTGACAGATGCGGATTGGCTGTGTTCAGGATCGTTGTACCGTAGTTGCAATATCCAACGGCTGCACCGGAAACAGTCTTGTCGCCGTTAGGGCAAAGTTGTGGATCGTTCGTATTGCCGCCGCCATAGGTTTGCCCGGAATTGCCGACTTCGGCTGCTGTCGGTGCACGGAACCCGGTGGAATACGTGCCGCGCAATGCAAACATGCTCGCAGGCGTCCATTTAAATCCCAACTTCGGCGTGGTTGAATTGCCCACTCCGCCATCGTAATGATCCAAACGTACAGCACCGTCCAGTTCCAAGGTTTTCAATACCGGCGCTGCAACCTCGGCATAGGCCGATGCATTGGTTTGCGCGCCCTGAACCCAGGAAAGACCACTGCCGGTTCCTGTGCCGGCAATGGCCGCGTCGGACGGTGGTGAATCAAATTTGCGATATATATACGTTGCACCCGTACTGAAACCAAGATCGCCGCCAGACAGCTCCATCAGTGCCCGAGTCGCGTGAAATTCTGCGAATGCCAGTGTTGAGGTGTCGACAGCCTGCGTGCTTGGGAAAATGGCCGCAATGTCCGAGGCAGTGTTACCGCCACCAATCTTAAAAGGTGCCGTGGTCCGGTTTAACGCAGCATTTAATGCTGGTGTATTGATCAGACTGTTCGTGTTAACTTTAATCTGATTTTTGGTGTAACCGAGAGATGAATCTATATCCCATTCGCCGATCGACCCTGTCAAATCTGTCACCAGACGTAAATTCTTCGAATCAATTTTGTTAACGATCGTCGGTTGATCAGGAATAATTCCGTAGATTTTCATCGGCGCTGCAATTGGGCCGTTCGGACCGATGTAACCTGCCGGGACCGTGATTTGCGCAATAGGCTGATTGACGATGCCAGGTGTTGTGTTTGGCCCGCCGACCACTTGACCGATATAGGAGCGAGGGAAGGAATGCAGGCCATTGCCATAGCCGTTATTGGTATCCTGGCTGTCAAACAGTGACGCCTTGGTATCCAATTTCCATCCGTCGTTGAGGCGTTTGGTAAAACTGGCCAGGAAGTTGATGTTCTGCGTTTTGGGGACTAAATCTGCGGCGCTATTGGTATAGGTACAGCCCTGAGCCTGCATCTTATCCCAGGTGCAGCCAGGATAAAAGATATCGGTTGCCGCAGATTGGGTGCCCGTTGTTGGCGCCAGATAAGGGGTCAACGTTGTTGCATGACCTGAACCATAACCACCGTTGAAGGCGTTTACCGCACCTGGCGTCAAATTTTCACCACCAAGACCGGAAAAGTCAGTCTGCATCCAGCTGTTGGCACCTTTGCCTGCACGCTGGCCAGTGGTGATTGTGTTGGAATGACGATATTCCAGGCTGGCATACGCGTTGTAACCATCTTCTTCATAGTTACCCATGCCATGGATAATCGAGAAGTGGTCCGTCGCTCCGCCACCTTCTGAAGTAGTGCCTGCCTCAGCGTTGACGGTGGTGCCAACAAAACTCTTTTTCAGAATAACGTTCACCACGCCGGCCATCGCGTCCGAGCCGTAAATCGCAGACGCGCCATCTTTCAACACTTCGATACGCTCAATCGTATCGAAAGGAATAATGCTGGTATCAACAAAGGAACGCTGACCGTCATCCGGCAGTGCATTTGGTGCCATGCGGTGACCGTCAATCAAAACCAGTGTGGCGGCAGAGGTCAGTCCGCGCAAGGAAATAGCCTGCGCACCCGAAGCAAAGGCGCCGGCAAATCCCTGGCTCAACGTACCCTGACCATTGGCCGTGATATTGCTCAATACCTGGGCTACGGATGTATAACCGGATTTTTTTAATTCGTCGGCGGTAATAACCTGCACCGGGCTCGGTGTTTCCGTATCAACGCGCCGTATGCTTGAACCGGTAATTTCAACACGTTGCGGCGCTGCAGCCGTTGCCGTGTCGGCCTGCTGTGCAATTGCTGGCTGTGCCAGCATTCCAATGCCTAGAGCTGCGCCGCCGGTAAAGATCATCCGCAGCGAACTCGACAGTCTGCTTTCCTTTGTCATTGTTACTTTCCTTCGATTAAAGTTAAGGTTAGTTTTCGGATTTAATTTCGATGCCATTGTTACTTTTAAACTCACTATCGGAAGTTTGAATTGGGGAATTCAAACGTCCATTGATTACTACTTCGGGTCAACTTACTTTTTCCAGAAAATCCCAGGAACAACGATTTCAATAAAATTTACTTCAACACCAAAAAAAATAATTCAGGCAGGGGGTTTCAAAATCCGGGAGGACGTTCCTGTGCCACGGCAAAATGTCGTTCTAACGCTATTCCGACTCGTGCAATGGTTCCCTCATCAAACAAATGCCCGATCAGCGTCACGCCATGCGGCACCTTGCGCGGCGGGGAAAACTTCGGCAACGGGTGTGCAGGATCCGGCGCCCAGTCACTGCGCGCTTCCGCTACGTGGACGGATCCGGTGCGCAAAGTCAGCGACGGATGACCGGTGTTATTTGAAATGACCAACATTTCATCCCGCAATGAAGGCACCAACAGCAGATCCACTTCAGTGCAGAGACGGTCCATTTCAACGGCGACCTTACGCCGCATGCGATCCGCCTGTACCAGATCCACCGCGGACAGGAAGCGCGCGCTTCGGAATACATTCGGCCACGCGTCGGGAACCTGGATGCGGAGCTGGTCGATGCGGTGATCCATGGTGATTTCTTCAAAGGCCGCCGCACCCTCTGCAAACAGGATGACATTGAGAGAATCATACGACCAGTCCGGCAGGGATACCGGAGTCGGAATCATCCCCAGATCCTTGATTGCCTGCAGCGTTGCCCGGTCGACATCGGTTGCAGGATCTTCACTCATCCAGCCCGGTATATAACCAACCTTCAGTCCGCGCACCGGGGCATTGGCATCAAATGCCAGCCTGGCAGGTGTGCTGGCGATGTCGCCGGAATCCGGACCGGAGATGGCGTGCAACACCAGCATCGCGTCTTCTACTGAACGTGTCATTGGTCCAAGTTTGTCGAGCGACCAGCATAAGGTCATTGCGCCGGTACGTGGTACGCGGCCAAATGTCGGGCGCAGTCCCGTGACGCCGCAGCGCATGCTGGGGCTGACAATACTGCCGCCGGTTTCGCTGCCGATTGAAAATGCCACCAGGCCGGCGGCAGTCGCTGATCCCGGGCCGGCGCTGGAGCCGGATGCGCCTTCTTCGATCAGCCATGGATTCATGGTCTGTCCGCCAAACCAGATGTCGTTCAGAGCCAGGGCACCCAAACTCAATTTTCCGAGCAGCACGGCACCGGCTTGGGTCAGCCGTTTGACCACCGCTGAGTCGACAGTTGGCACGCGATCCCGGAACGGCTCTGCACCGTAGGTTGTGGCAATCCCGGCCGTATCGAGCAGATCTTTGACGCCGTAGGGTATGCCGTGCAACGGACCGCGATATTTGCCGGCAGCGATTTCCTTGTCGGCCTGACGGGCCTGCGCCAAGGCATGTTGTGCAGTCACTGTTATCACGCAACGCAGCGTCGGATTGAAGCGGCGAATTCTTTCCAAATAAATACCGGTCAGTCGCTCGGAACTGAGTTGCCGGCTTTGAATCCAGTGCGACAGTCTGGTCACCGGCGCAAAGGCGATGTCGTCGTCCAGCGCGGGCAGGGACGTACCATCAAATTTGCTGCGTATAAAATATTCGCGTGCCGGTCCAACTTTGTTCCCCGGTAAAACCGGATTCCATTGTGTCGCCGGAACATCAGTCGATGCCAATGCTGTTTTGCGCGGACCGGTGCGCCGTTCGAGCATCCCGGCCATCAAGGTACGCCAGCTGTCACTGGCCATCTGGCGTTCGGCCCCGGACATCTGGGTCTGCACCAGTTTCTCGGCCTCGGCAAACGTTGCCGGCGTCACTTCCGGACCGACGGCTGGCGCATTGCCAAACACCGGTGGCGCACCGGCCGGCGGCGCCTCCGGATTGACTTGAGCATTGATTTGACTGGCGCTGGCAACTGCCAGCAATCCAAGCGGAGCCTTGATCAGAAATTGACGGCGCATAATCATTTACGTTCACCTCTACGGTTGTCAGACACGGTTGATGCCCACTTTATTGCACCTGCTTATTTCATCGGCGCCAAAATGTCGCTCAAGCGATCCGGTGTTCCTTCGATACGGACCAGATGCGGATATTTCAAGCCTTCGTGATAATCAAAACTGACGGTGCGATAACGATCGTCTTTTTTAAGTAATAATTCGATCGGCTCCTTGCTGACTTTACTGGCGGTTATTGCGTCCTTAAGTAATTCAGGTTTGTAGGTGTGGCCATTGACTGCCAACAAGGTTGCGCCGGTGACCATGCCTTTCTTGAATGCCATGCCGTCCCATAATACCGACTCGATGCGCGCATCCTTGCCCACTGTTAACCCGAGCGAATAGTCAAAATCGACGCGATGACGTTGCTCCTCTTCCGATTTCGTGTAGGCATTCGGCACTTCGCTGTACTCCAGCTTCCAGCCGCCTCGGGTCAATCCATCCTTGGGTGCAACGCCGGTGTGGCCGTCCACGCGGGTGCGCAGAAAGCTGGTCCAATCAAAGGGCTGTACGGCATTCAGGGTTTTGACCACGTCCTCAAAGGTATAGGTCAATGCAACATTTCTGCCATTTTCTACGCCAAAGAAAGCCTGGGCGAAATCGTTGAGTGATTTCTTTTCTCCGGATAATTCGCGGATTTTTGTATCCGCATCCAGCCAGATCAATTCGCCTTCGACATAGTATTCTTCGCTGCGCTGCCACGAGTACCACGCCTGTGGTCCCCGGTTGGCTACGATCGGCCCATTGGTCGTGTCCTGTACATTTCTCCAAGAGCTGCCGGGTTGGTGATCGTAGAGGGCAGCGGTTGTAGCCAGCCAATCACGAATTTGCTCTGCGGTTTCCAGACCTGAACGTGCTGCTAAAACATGGCCCCAATATTCGGTTTGTCCTTCATACACGTACAGCAGCGAATCTTGCATAGGCACTTCAAAATTGGGCGTCCACAGATCAGCCGGGCGACGGAATTTGCCGTTCCATGAATGGGTAAACTCATGCGACAGCAAATCACGCTCCGCCCACATCTTGTCCCATTCGGTGAAATAATTGGCTTCCACGCCGTCTTCGCTGGACTGGTGATGTTCCAACCCGATGCCACCAAATTCGTCACTCAAAGACAACAAAAAGTCGTAATGGGCATAGTGTTGGGAACCGTACAGTTTGTAGGCCTGCTTGACCAGATTGCGGTGCGCGTCGATCTGCTCAGGCTTGGCTTCCAGATCGGCAGCGTGATCGGCTACCACATTTAAAAATACCGGTATCCTGGCGCCCGGGTCCAGATCGAACCGCTTAAAGTGCCTGCCCGCGAAGATCGGCGAATCGACCAGATCATCCAGATTGATTTGTCTGAAGCTTGTCCGCGCTCCTGTCTGTGCTTCGAGTTCCAGCGCAGTGCCAAATTTCCAGTCAGGCGGCAGGGTTACGCTGGGTTTGACGTTGATATTGCGGGCGAAGTAGCCAGCGGGGTAAAGTACGACGGAATTCCACTCCACTCCAACAATGTCGGGCGTCATTGTTGTGCGTCCCTGATCCATTTCCAGCGGCGACAAATATTGGAACTCGGCATCGATAAACTGAACGTCGGCCGGCACCTCCACGTGGAATGCGAACATTTCGACGGTGTCACGTTTCCACTCAATGCGTTTGCCGTTGGCCGTCAACTTCAGGCCTGCGAGCTGAGGCAGCGGTCCGGTCGGTGAGTGGTTTCCCGGCAACCATTTCGGATAAAACAGTACCAGTCTGCCTTTGCTAACCGGTATCCGCTCGTGCACATTAAAAATTCGTTGTTCCAGATTGGTTGCATCGACATTCAGTTGAATTACTCCAGGAAATGGCCGATCTTTTGGTTTTGGGATTTCCTGCGCAATTGCAGGGTGTAAGGCGGTCGTAAAGGCAATTAGAGTCAGTCCTGCCAGTTTGCCCACCCACGTTGTATTTTTAGTTGAAATTAACATCCAGATCCGATCTAAAGTTTATAAAGTTGCCCTATGTAAAGTTGCTCTATCCAGCTTCATTGTGGATAGCATGCATAGTCATATTTGAACAAGATTTGAACCAGATAATATAGATTATTTTGCTGGTAATGCACGATTTTGTAGTATTGTTGTTTAAATATACCGGTACAATATCGGTTCAATGTCAGATTTGTCGGAGACTCTATGAATCCAAAAAAACCATCCAGTCAGGCCAGCGCAACGCCTCCAGAAAACGTTCGAACCTATCGAAGTGGTGCCGCTGCCCGACTGTCGGGCGTGCCGGTGGAAACCTTGCGGGTCTGGGAGCGACGCTATGAATTGGTTAGTCCGCGGCGTTCAGAACACGGGCACCGCGAGTATTCACTTGAGGAGATCCGGCACCTGAGTCTGATCAAGCAATTGGTGGACCGCGGTAACCCGATCGGTGCCGTTGCCCATTTGCCAGAAGCCGAACTCAACGCCATGCTGAGCCAGGATTATTTGAGCGTTCACGCAGGGGTCACAGCAAACGACATGTCAGCCGTCAGTGAAATTTCGGTGGTGATTATTGCGCAGCGTATGACAGGCTGTCTGAGCGAAGTCGAGCGCAATTCGAAACTGGTACGGGTCCTCCGGCACTACACAAATCTGTCGAGTGCGGAAAAAGCTTCGTCTCTTCAATCAGCCGATCTGCTGGTGATGGAGATGTCCGAAATCGATCTGGTCGACATTAAGGAAATTGAAAATCTGCGGCAACGGCTACATGTCATCGGCGGCGTGATTCTGTATCGCTTTGCGCGCCATGAGTCAATTCGCACATTGCGCGGTGCCGGTTTTGTAGTGGCGCGCATGCCAACCGACGTCAGTGAGTTGGAAGCACTGTGCCAGCGTGCCTTGATCCCAGACATCGCCCCGCTTATTAAAGTATCTGTTCCGATTGACGCCGTCCCGGAGAAGCGGTTTGATGATCAGGAACTGGCTGCGATTTCGATGGCAGCCAATTCGGTGTACTGTGAATGCCCGCGTCATCTGGTCGAGATTCTGAACATGCTGGGCAGTTTTGAACGCTATAGCAGCCAATGCGAAAATCGCAGCGATCAGGATGAGCTGTTGCATCGTGAGATCCACCAGGCAACCGCCGCTGCACGGTCCCTTATAGAAGGGGCGCTGGAAAAAGTGGTGCGCGCCGAGGGGCTTTTAATTCGCTGAGGGCAGGCTCGTCTTCTTGTTCCGAAAAGTTATTCTTTCAGTCAAATCCAACATGTCATGCAGCTTCAAGATTCACGTGAACCTTCTGACCAATGGCCGTGGCTATATTTACGAGCGCATCCAAAGAAAACCGTGAAATACGGCCGCGCAGCAAATCGTTGATGCGCGGCTGGGTCAAACCGCAATGCGTTGCAGCTTCGATTTGCGTCCAATTTTTTTCATTGATCAGCGCTGCAATTTTCTCGATCAGTTCGGCACGCACACGCAGATTTGCTGCCTCCTGGGGTGTATCTGCAATTGCGTCCCACACACTTTCATAAGTGTCAGTTTTTGATTTTGTCATGGTTTCCCTCGCATAAGTTGCGCATACCGGCTTTTTGCAGTTTCAATAGCTGGTAACCGGCGTCGTGACGCGCATCTTCAGGAAAGTCCCGAAGACATTTAAGCGAATCACCAAGGAATTGAACGGGCTTCATGTATCCAATATATCCGTTTGGATATATTTTTGCAATCTCTGTTTTCGATTGAATTAATTGAGATATTTCTACAATCAGAAACTGAAATAAAACCGACAGCGGTCAATGAACGCGTGCATCACAAACCCAGTTCGCTCAATCCGGAATGGTCATCCGGACGCCGCCCCTGCGGCCAGTGAAATTTGCGTTCCTGTTCGGTAATTGCCAGATCATTGATACTGGCATAGCGCAGCTGCATCAAGCCCTGGTCATCGAACTCCCAGTTTTCATTGCCATAGGACCGGAACCAGTTTCCCGTTGCATCGTGCCACTCATAGGCAAACCGGACTGCGATCCGATTGCCTTGCACCGCCCACAATTCCTTGATCAACCGATATTCGCATTCCCGCTCCCATTTGCGCGTCAAAAACTGCACGATCTGTTCACGGCCTTGCAGAAATTCTGACCGGTTGCGCCATTTGCTGTCCGGCGTATAGGCCATGGAAACGCGGACCGGATCGCGACTGTTCCATCCGTCTTCGGCCATTCTTACCTTTTGAATTGCAGTTTCGCGGGTGTAGGGAGGGAAGGGCGGGCGAGACGCATTGGTTGGATTCATTGACATGTTCCTCCACGGTTTTTATTGATCTGAACCTGCCCGACTTTACCACCAATCTATTCTTGCAACCAGTCAGTACCCGGTTTTAAACTTCGTAAAGGCACGCGATTCAATTCTGCGTATCAGCTGTGTCAGCGGTTCGGGTGACACCATTTTCTTTTTATCTTCATCCGAAAGAAATATGGTTCGGTTTTCTGCAATATCTTTGCGCACATACGGCAGACTTTTCAGATTGGGATTGGCGTACTGCACTTTATTGGTCAGCGAGGCATGGACTTCAGGTCGCATGATGTAGTTCATCCAGCGCAAGGCGTTCTCCGGATGGGGGGCATCGGTCGGGATGGCCATCGTGTCGAAATAGAACAATGCTCCGCGGTCCGGTATGAGCGCCACGATGTCATTGCCGTTGTTCGCGTCGATGGCGCGTTGGCGGGCCATATTGATGTCACCGGAGTAGCCCATGGCGACACACAGTTCGCCGTTGGCCAGATCGCTGGTGTAGCTAGAGGTACTGAATACCCGGATGGTGGGTCGAATTTTTTCCAGCATGAGACTGGCTGCGCGGTAATCGTCAGGATTTTCTGAAAAGCCGTTTTTCCCCAGATACATGAGCGCCAATGGCATGACTTCATTGCCTGAATCCATAAACGAGATCCCGCAGTCGCTCAATTTTGATGCATACACCGGATTGAAGATGAGCTCCCAGATGTTGTCCGGCATCTTCAGATTACCCAGGGCGGCTTTGACCAGTTTGGTGTTCAGCCCGAGTGTCGTATAACCCCACAGCCAGGTGACAAGGTGTTCGTTGCCGGGATCCAGTTTTGCAAGGGCCGCCTGGGTGAGCGGGTCCATGTTCACCAGATTGGGCAGTTTCGATTTGTCCAGAACCTTCAGCATGCCACCTTTGATCTGCAGACTGGCAAAATTATCGGAAGGGACCACGATGTCGTAACCGGTATGGCGCGCCATCAGTCGCGCGTACAGAATTTCATTGGTATCAAAGATGTCGTAGTTGACCTTGATGCCGGTTTCTTTTTCAAAATTGCTGATCGTGTCGTCGGCGATATAACTGGCCCAGTTATAGATATTCAGGACTTTTTCTTCCTCTGCGGCAGAACGGCCACAAACGCAGAACAGTCCGGCCAGACACACCAGTAGAGGTCGAATTTTCAGCAGCGCTAAAAAATTGTTTTTCATTATTGTCCAATGGATGCCGGGCCGGAATTGCATAGTCTGAAGAGGATTCGGTTAAATGCGAATGCGTTCGCTTTTCGGATCATACATCGGGGCGAGCGAAACGCGTGCACCAACCAGGCGGTCATTGACCTGAATCGTGAAGCGGCGCTGTTTTAAAAAGTCGGAAGTAATCCCTTCATCCAGTTCGACCAAACCCAATCCCACCGAGGCGCCCAATGTATGGCCGAACGCACCGGAGCGAATGTAGCCGCAATACTTGCCGTCGCACAGTATCGGTTCGTTACCGGCAAACAGCGGTTCCGGTTCATCAAGCAAAAATTGCAGCAGTCGTTTCTTCAGTGGTCCCGCAGCTTTTTGTGCCGAGAGCACCTCGCGTCCGACGAAATCACCTTTTTCGAAGTCGACCACGAAGCCAAGACCTGCCTCGAGCGGCGTATCGGTGTTGTCGATATCCACGCTGAAGTCGCGGTAACCTTTTTCCAGACGCAAACTCTCCAGTGCCATCAGGCCGCAATGGACCGCAGGCATGCCGAGCTTTGCGAAGCCGGCCAGCAAGGCGTCATACACGGTGTGACTGAATTCGGTTGGGATATACAATTCGTAACCCAGTTCGCCCATATAGGTCACCCGGATCGCCAGCAGGCTGGCAAGGCCGATTTCCAGTTGACAGCTGGCGCGGAAAGGGACGACGGCCGTGGCAAGGTCGGCACCTGAAACGGCTTCCAGCAGTTCGCGGGAGCGCGGACCCTGAATACTGAGCAGGGTGTAGGCAGAGGTGACGTCGGTGACATAACAGTGTTCATTGCTCTGCGTATGCTGGCGTAACCAGCTGGTGGTCACGCGCTGCAAAATATCGCCGGTTACCAGCAGGTATTCCTGTTCATTCAATCGGGTGATGGTCAGGTCGGACACAATCCCCCCTTGGGTATTGAGCCACTGGGTATAAATATTGCGTCCGATCGGAATCGAGACCGAATTGGCACTGACGCGATTCAACACTTTTTCTGCATCGGGGCCCTGCACGATAAATTTCCCCATAAATGATTTGTCGAACAGGCCGACCTGCTCGCGGGTTGCCTGATGCTCTCTGGCGCTGTGTTCGAACCATTCCTGACGCCCGAACTGATAATCCACCTGCGGCATTTTGCCGTCGGGTGCAAACCAGTAAGGCATTTCCCATCCGCTCAGGGTGATGAAATACGCACCCTGAGCGACATAACGGTCATGCAGGGCCAGCCGGCGCACGTTGCGACCACTGTGGAATTTATAGTTGGGCAGCCCGGCGTGATTGAAAATATAGCCGAGCAGATCCGGTGTCCGTTCTGCTAAAAAGTGTCGGCTGGATTCATACGGCTGTGTGCGGCTCAAGGCCAGTCCGGTCGTATCCTGGGACGCATTGCTGTGCATGATTTGTTCGGCCAGCAGATAGCCGATACCGCCGCCCGATAAAATGCCGAGCGAATTCATGCCGGTGGCGACGTACAATCCGTCAACTTCCGGCGCTTCACCCATCAAAAACGATCCGTCCGGGGTGAAACTTTCCGGTCCGCAGAAAAAGGTTTTAATGCCGGTGGTATTCATCACCGGAAACCGTTTGAAAGCATGTTCCAGGAATGGTTCCATGCGCTCCCAATCGGCGGGCAAAGTCAGGAAGCTGGCATTGTCGGCAACGCCGTTGGCACTCCAGGTGGCGCCTACCGGTTCAAACAGGCCGAACAGTAAGCCGCCACCTTCTTCCCGTACGTAGGCATAACTGTCCGGGTCTTCGATGATGGGCAAATCGCGATGGATGCCTTCGATCGGTTCCGTCAGCAAATAATAATGCTCGGTGGCCTGCAGGGGAACGGAAACGCCGATTTTTGCGCCAAGCTGGCGTGACCACATGCCGGCAGCCAGAACCACGGTTTCGCAGCTGATGTTGCCCTCGATGGTATGAACGCCGGTAATGCGCTTGTTTTTTACTTCGAAATCGGTCACCTGCACATGTTCAAGGATGGTCGCGCCACGCATGCGCGCTCCCTTTGCCAGTGACATGGTCACGTCGACCGGATTGGCCCGTCCGTCGCTCGGGGTGTAGATGCCGGAAACCAGTCCACCGGTATCCACCAACGGGAAATGCTGTTTGATTTCGGCCGGCGAGAGTTCAAATTTTTCCAGGCCGTTGAGACGCGCAAAATGCATTTCCCGGCGCTGAATTTCACTGCGGGTCACGTTGGTGGAAAGCTGGATGTGACCGACCGGCATAAAACCGGTCGACAGTCCGGTTTCCGCTTCCAGTTCGGCGTACAGCTTGCGGGAATACTGCTGCACCCAAAGCAGGGTTTCACTGCTCATGCCGGCCGACGCGATCAGGCCGGCAGCGTGCCAGGTGGTGCCGGAAGTTAACTGATCGCGTTCCAGCAAGACCACATCAGAGCAACCCAGTTTGGTCAGATGATAAGCGATACTGACACCGATGACGCCACCGCCGACGATAACGACCCGTGCGTGGCTTGGAATACGGCTGTGCATTTCTATTTCCTTCAATACGATTCAGGTAAAAAATAAAATGGTCAAAATTTTCCGGACAGACTGATGCCGACTGAGCGCGGCGTCAGACGATATACTTCACCGGAAGTACTTTCAACTATCGGGCGTTGAATGACCATGTTATTGTTGGCCAGGTTTTTGATAAATATGGTCGCTTCCCAATCCCCTCTGGAGACGCCGGTACTCAGGTCGACAGTGTGATAGCCAGGGCGATTGAAGTCCGGATTGTCACTGCCTGGGCTGATGTTGGGTGGCACAATGGTGCCAGCCAAATCGGGCAACTGGGCAAAGCCGCCATAGCTGGCGCCGGTCCATCTGGCTGCAGCGCGCACAAAGCCCAGAAAGGTATCGGTCATGTCGTAGCTGTAGGTGCCGGACAAGGCAACGTTGAATTTCGGTACGCCAGGAATCGATGCACCGGCCACCGCACCAACGACACCACTTTCTGCACCGGAATCGCTGTCCAGCGTGGCGTGAGTATAGCCTGCTGCCAGATCAACCAGCAGGTTGCTCACCGGTTTGACCTTGAGTTCCAGTTCGGCACCGCTGCTGGTGGCGGAGCCGACGTTGGTGTTGTAGTCAAAGGCGCAGGGCAGCATGATGTCCTGCTGGATATTCTTCCATTTGATATAGAACAGGGAGGCATTGACCGTGAGCTTGTTATCCCAGAATTTGGATTTGTTACCGACCTCGTAGCTCCAGATACTGTCCGGTGTGTAAGGCGGTTCGGGTGTGACGCCGGACGACGCATTGCTGTTAAAGCAGGCGTTCGGCAAGGACGCATTCGCACCGCCCATTCGGAAGCCTTCCTGTACAGTCGCAAACACCGAATTGTTCGGGCTCATTTCCCAGATTACCGAAAATTTCGGAGTGGTTTTTGTGGCGCTGGTGCTGTTGGTGATATAGGGTGAGTAACTGGTGCCTTGATAAAAACCATATTGTTGAGAACTGTAGTCTTGCTGCGCCCTTAGATAGCGCAGACCCATTGTCAACTGCAGGGTCGGTTGCAGGTAATAACTCAGTTCGCCGAACACCGATTGTTGTGCATCGTGGTAGCGATAATTTCCGATAAAGACGCTGTCGCCCGGGAATCCGGTGGCAGGCCAGTACGGACTGAACGCGTTGGGATCGGTTGGCGACACGCCGGCCGCGCTGAAAGCGTCGTTGATGCCGTAAATCGGGTCGTTCTCGGCGATGTCCGTATGTTCATTGGCGAAATACGCACCTGTAATCCAGGTAAAGGGTGAACCACCGGCTTCATACGGTTTGGAAGCGATGCGGATTTCCTGCGACAGTTGTTTGACCTTGTTGTTCAGGGTCAAAGCTGAGGGCAGAGCGGCAACGGTACTGGCCAGTGCCCCGTTGACGATCACGCCGTTGCCGGACACGGGGTCATACACCTGACCTGTGGTGTAGCTGTTGGTTTGCCCGCCATCCTGGGCTCTGGTGAATTTACGATCAAACATGCTGGTGACTGAAGTAATGGCGCCTGCTGTGGTGTCGTAGTTGATGGTCAGGCTGGGCACCAGCAATTCGTCGGTGCCCGGTTCGCGGGTAATTTTGCTGGTCTGGTAGGCAGGCAGATAGATCGGCGTATCAAGTGGCTGACCATTGTTCAATATCTGGCTGTAGGAGACATCGGTGTCACCGGTTTTGACCTTCTGATAAAAAATATTCGGCGTAATCGTCAGATCTTTGGTCGGTGCCCATTTCAATGCAAAGTGGATGACCGTATCGGACTGCCAGTTGATACCGTAGTTCACAATATCGCCGGACTGGTTGATCTGATTGATATAGCCGCCCTGATGACCGTTCTGTATGCCAAGGCGTAATGCCAGTTCATTCTTGATCAGTGGTTCGTTGAACACCACGTTGGCTTCATAGCTGCCCTGGCCGCCTTTGATGCTGGAGAACTCGGTGTAGAAGTCGGTACTCTGCTGTTTTAAATCCGGCTGGTTGGTGACAAATTTGATGGTGCCACCCATGGAACTGGCGCCGTATAACGTACCCTGTGGCCCTCTTAATACTTCAATGTGGTCCAGATCAAAAAACTTTGGTTCGGCACTGCCCATGCTGTATAAATTGGCGACGTTCATGGACACGTCATCCATGTACACACCGACGGTAGCAGAACCGGCGCTGGAACTGATACCCCGGATTTCAATATTTGACAGACCCGGACCGTCGCCGGCATTGCCACCTGATCCACCGCCGGAAAAAGAAATATTTGGGATCGAACGGGTGATGTCGGCATAGTCCCCAATGTGCTGGGCGGCCAGTTCATCGCCGCCCAGTACGGTAATACTGATCGGCACCTTGCTGGCATCTTCCGGGCGCTTTTGCGCGGTGACGACCACAGTCTGAATGCCGTCTGATCTGGTTTTGGCAGACTGTGGCGTGGCCGCACTGGGCGATGCATTTGCCGCTTCAGTCGATTCCTGTGTCTTTGACATTGCCGGAGTCAATGTTGGTGCCAGGGCGATGGCAATCAACAAGCGGAGCATGCGTGGTTTCATTTGTAGATCCCCATTTTATGAATGACTGCAGTAAAATTTTTTGTTATGCCGAACGGAATGCTTGCAGAGGAACCGAGATAGTGGCACACTCTGCGTGAACAAATTTGTATTATTGTTCATGAACATTATATGCATTATGTTCATGCGTCAAGCGATGTGGTGACGACTGTCGTTTTGCCGTTCAGGATGTTGATTTCCTACTCCAACATGACCAACCAATGAAGAAAATTGAAAATATCACCACGACGGTCAGCAGCAATGAGCAATTGGCGCAAAACATCCGCGATTTGCGGACCCGTAAAAAAATGACGGTCAGGGAACTGGCGCGCAAAATAAATCGGTCGATCGGATTTATTTCTCAAATCGAGCGCGGCATTTCCGAACCCAGCGTCGAAGACCTGAATGCCATCAGCCTCGCGCTCGAGGTGAGCAGTACGTATTTTCAGGCGCACGCCATCGCACCCCATCAGCAATGGGTCACGCGCAAAAACGACCGGCGTGTTTTGCGTTATGCGAATGGTGTCGCCGATCAGGTGATCTCGCCGACCGTGTCCAAAAAATTCACCATGCTGGAGACCTTTCTGGAATCGGGCTCAGAGTTTGACGAGCGCACTATTTTTGACAGTGTCGAACAGGGTGGCTATGTGCTGGAAGGCGAATTGACGATGTGGATTGATGGTGAAGAGATCAAGATAAAGGCAGGGGACGGCTTTCAGATTGAAGGAAGTGTTCCGTGCCGATTTGTAAATAAAAGCAAATCGTTGACGAGGGTGTTGTGGATATATGGCTAGCGCTTTGCCCGCCAAACTACTCGCGACAGGTTGGCAATTCGCCTTTCATATCATGCGTTCTGGCGACAGTTCGCCAAATTGAATTAATTGATAATTCTATATCTTTAATCCGGTCTATTCAGGTGCTTATTCCGGTATTTACCAATTGAATAGCTTGTTATTCCGGTCTATTCCGGTTGACAATCCGGTTTGGCCGGGTTTACATTCTATAAAATGAATACCGATACCATTCAAATTACCCCTGAATTGCTCAAACTTTTGAGTGAAATCGACGAATTTAAGGGAGCCTGGCGCGCCTTGGGTACGCTTGCGCCCGAACGATTAAACGCGTTGCGGCATGTCGCGACCATTGAAAGTATCGGCT
>Ga0209067_10000456_pt1 | contig 25934 bp, 28 predicted proteins | sample ColStrG_CSR_2013_FD_187199 | JGI IMG/M metagenome (GOLD analysis project Ga0209067, IMG submission 187199) | Freshwater sediment microbial communities in response to fracking from Pennsylvania, USA - Cold Stream Run_MetaG_CSR_2013 (SPAdes)... | ecosystem: Environmental > Aquatic > Freshwater >... | reverse complement strand
CCAATTCGATCATGGCGCAACGCCATATTGCCCGGGCCACCGAGCGCAAGATCGACGCGATTGAATATGAAATGTCGCGCGACATCCTGAACCGGAAATTCGAATCACAACAGCCTGACCCAGCCCTCCCGTCCCAGATGGATGCCAATGCCAATCTGTTTGATGACGATGACATCAGCGACAAAAACACCATAGACCTGAAAAGCAGCGAGCATTTTGAAACAACGCTGCCCATGAGCGGCATGGTCACCGATTTTTTATTGAATCCCAACACCGAAGGCCGCGCTGCACATGCCGCGATTGAAAATATTCCCGCACTGGAAGAAGCCGCGATTCTGTTTGCCAGCGAACAAATCGAAGCCACCGAGCTGATTCTGCAAAACCTGATTCAAAACGAAAGTTATAACGCGCTTAATCCGTCGGCCTGGCTGATGCTGTTCGATCTGTATCAGATTACAAACAATCAGGCCAGGTTCGAACAGTTAAGCCTTGATTATGTCAGCAAGCTAGAAATATCAGCCCCGATCTGGAGAGACGATAAAGCCGCCATAGCACCAGCGAAAGAGCAGAAGGGATTCGTTCCCGGCATTTCTTTTTCCGGAAAACTGAACGCGCAGATTGAAAAGCAAATTGACAAGCTGCAGGCCCTGGCCAAACAGCATCCTCAGTTAAGACTTGAATTTGTCCGGGTAACCGAACTGGATGTGGCGGGATGTGAGCAGTTGCTCAGAGGTTTTCAGCTGCTGAAAAAATCCAAGCAGGAATTGACGGTGGTCGGCGCGCATGATCTGATCAAATCGGTGCGGGCACTGGTAGCAGTTGGCCGACGGGATGAAAGCGACGCGCCGTGGTTACTGCTGCTTGAATTACTGCAGCTCATCAACGATGAGTCCGGCTTTGAAGAAGCCAGCATTGATTACTGTATTACTTACGAAGTCTCGCCCCCGTCGTTTGAAGCACCCAAAAACAAGTCGACCGCCCCGTCAGTCGGGATTTCCATTGAATTCGTTGAAGCGGACCGTTTTTTGCTGCCCAAGGTGATCGAAGGAAATACCAGCGAGCTGATCGAAAAAATCGCCAAATTCTCGCTCGATCATCATTCGGTGCAACTTGACTGCTCACAACTCGACCGGATCGATTTCAGCTCCTGCGGTCAGCTGCTCAGTGGCCTGGTACCGCTGTCCAAACAACTGAATGTCTCCATCGAATTCCATGACGTCAACCACCTGGTCATTGCCTTGTTAAATGCCATGGGCTTCAAAAATATCGCAGTGATATTCCCTCGCAAGCGCTGATTTCGGCCTGAAGTGGCCGCACATTAACCAGCTTTTCCAGCTTGCAATTCCCGATCCCAGCCCCAAACTGATCCCGATCACGTATTTCCTCTGGCATTCCTGCCTACACCACGGGTAAAGGATTTTATGGAACAATTTCACGGCACAACAATTTTATCGGTCAGGCGCGGCACCAGTGTTGCACTCGGCGGTGACGGTCAGGTCACCTTGGGCAACATCGTCATGAAAGGCACGGCGCGGAAAGTGCGCAAGCTGTATCACGGCAAGGTGTTGGCCGGGTTTGCCGGCGGTACGGCCGATGCGTTTACCCTGATCGAGCGCTTTGAATCCAAACTGGAAAAACATCAGGGCAATCTGATGCGCGCCTCGGTCGAACTGGCCAAGGACTGGCGCACTGATCGCATGCTGCGTCGCCTCGAAGCGATGTTGCTGGTAGCTGACCGCGATTCGACCCTGGTCATTACCGGTAATGGCGATGTACTGGAACCCGAAGACGGTATCGGCGCTATTGGCTCCGGCGGTGCCTTTGCCCAATCGGCCGCCAAGGCCCTGCAGGAAAACACCGATCTGACACCGCTGGAGATCATCAAAAAATCTCTGACTATCGCCGGCGAATTATGTATCTATACCAATTTATCCCACACCATCGAAACCCTGGATTAATCAGCATGAGCCCCATCAGCATGACTCCCTTAGAAATTGTCTCCGAGCTCGACAAACACGTAGTCGGTCAAGAAAAAGCCAAACGCGCTGTCGCCATTGCCTTGCGTAACAGATGGCGCCGCCAGCAGGTGGCAGAACCGCTGCGCAATGAAATCACACCCAAAAATATTCTGATGATAGGACCTACCGGCGTAGGCAAAACCGAGATCGCCCGCCGTTTGGCCAAACTGGCAGATGCGCCATTCATCAAAATTGAGGCTACCAAATTTACTGAAGTGGGCTATGTCGGCCGCGATGTCGACACCATCATTCGCGACCTGGTCGAGATCGGCGTCAAGCAGACGCGCGCCGCAGAAATTAAAAAAGTTCGGACGCGCGCCGAGGACGCTGCGGAGGATCGCATACTGGATGTGTTGTTACCACCGGTTCGTGACTTCGGGCTGAACCCGGTCGAGCCCACGCCTGACAACAATACCCGACAAACCCTGCGCAAACGACTGCGCGAAGGTCTGCTGGACGACAAAGAGATTGAAATTGACATCAATGATGCAGCGCCACAGATGGAAATCATGGCGCCACCGGGCATGGAAGAAATGACCGAACAGATTAAATCGATGTTTTCCGGCGCATCCGGAACACGGAAGAAAACCCGCAAACTGCGCGTGCCGGCCGCACTCAAAATACTCATCGACGAGGAAGCCGCAAAATTGCTCAACGAAGAAGATATCCGGCAAAAAGCAATACACAGCGTTGAACAGAACGGCATCGTATTTCTGGATGAAATCGATAAGATTGCCAACCGTGCCGATACAGGTGGCGCCGAAGTATCACGCGCCGGCGTGCAGCGTGATTTGCTGCCGCTGGTTGAAGGCACCACCGTCAATACCAAGTACGGCATGATCAAAACCGATCACATCCTGTTCATTGCATCCGGCGCTTTTCACCTGGCCAAGCCTTCCGATCTGATTCCGGAATTACAGGGTCGCTTTCCGATCCGCGTCGAGCTGGATTCGCTGTCGGTCTCCGACTTTGAGCGCATTTTGACCAGCACCGATGCCTGCCTGACCCGGCAATATGAAGCGCTGCTGGCGACCGAAGAAGTGCAGATTAAATTTGAGCTGTCCGGCATCCAGAAATTGGCTGAAATTGCCTTTTCGGTGAATGAAAGCACAGAAAATATTGGTGCACGACGGCTCTATACCGTGATGGAAAAACTCCTGGAAGACGTCTCATACGAAGCCAACAACCACCGCGGCGAAGTCATTGAAATTAACGGGGACTATGTGCAGCAGCGTCTGGGCGAGCTGGCGGTCAATGAAGACCTGTCGCGTTACGTGCTGTAATTCAAAAAAAGGATTTCCGGTGACAACGGAAATCCTTTATTTCGCTTCCGCCTTGGCATCTCGGGCCAACAGGTTTTTCACCATTTGCTCCGGACTATCGCCTTTGAACAGCACATCGGCAACAGCGTCCGTAATTGGCATATCGACATGCAACTTCTGGCTCAGGGCCTGCACCGCCAGCGCGCAGCGCACACCTTCGGCAACATGTCCCAATTCATGAATGACTTGAACCAGAGGTTTGCCCTGGGCCAGTGACAGCCCTACCCGGCGGTTGCGTGACAGATCGCCGGTACAGGTCAAAATCAGATCCCCCATGCCAGTCAGCCCCATAAACGTTTCGACCCGTCCACCGAGAGCCTGACCGAGGCGCGACATTTCAGCCAGACCGCGTGTGATCAGCGCCGCACGCGCATTCAATCCGAGTCCCATGCCGTCCGCGATACCCGTGGCGATGGCCAGGATGTTTTTCACTGCACCACCCAATTCAACGCCGACCACATCATCGGTCGAATACACCCGCATGGCCGGACCGTGCAGCGCGCTGACCACCAGATCGGACAATTCTGGAAACCCGGAAGCCACCGTTAGCGCACAGGGCAACCCGAAGGCCACCTCCTGCGCAAACGACGGCCCGGATAATGCACCACAGGGCACCGTCAGGCCAAGTTCCTGCTGGACAATCTGATGCGGCAACAAAGACGTGTCCTGCTCCAGGCCTTTACAAAGCCAGACCAGGTTAGGAACGGGAAATGGGCGCAATTGTTGCGCCAGTGGACGCAGGCCGGAAACCGATGTGGCGACAATCAACAGGCCTGAAGGTTGAATCGTGTGCTCTACGGCGAAGCGGAGATCAGAAGTGACGACCAGCGACGGCGGAAGGTCAAAACCCTGGTGTTGCCGCGATTGGGAAATATCGTGCATGAGCCGGGCATTGCGTCCCCACAGAACCACCTGATGGCGACTCGCCAGCGAAAGTGCCAGCGCTGTACCCCATGCCCCGGCACCCAGTATCGTGATATTCATGGATTTAATTTTAATGAGAGAAGTTGAATTGCAACGCGTGGGGCAGAACAGCGCCTGACGAATTACACGCCCCAGACATCACTGATCTTAATGAAACCGACGGCCCCATCGGCATGTTTGACCCTGACCCAGCCCGGAACAACCGTATCGACCACTTCCAGCAATACGCCTTTGTCGGCAGTAAACAGCACATCAGAAGAATCATCTGCGTTCTGGCGGATTTTTGCACTTAAATTGCGCACCAGTATATTTTTCCGTTCGCTTAATTGCTTTGTTTCTATCCAGGACAGATCCCCGGCAAAATCCCGAACTCTGGACCAGGCGCCGTAATTGATCACGACTTCAACCGGCATGCCTCGTGGGGCAATAAATAATTTCTGGCCGCGCACCGACGGTGCGTCATACATGATCACCGGAGCGGTACCGATATTTTTAAATTCGGCAGCCAGGGCCGGGCCAGCCCAGATACAGGCCAGCAGAGCCAGAACTGCACCACCATTCAATGATTTCATTTCAGTCCCCCATCAACGACACGACTACGGCCTGATCTGCCAGGGAAAATACCGGCCAGGAGGCCGGCATCAAACTGCTTCAGTGTGTTACGGCGGCAGAATCACCGGCAACCTGTGCCTGATTTTGCTGGGCAGCAGCCGCTGCCTGCATCCGTTGCTGGAAAAACATCTCGAAATTGATTTCCGACAGATGAATCGGAGGGAAGCCCGCGCGCGTAATCACGTCAGCAATATTGGAGCGTAAATACGGATAGACGATATTTGGGCAGCCGATGCCAAGCAAAGGGCCGAGCTGGTCTTCGGGAATGTTACGCGCCTCAAATATGCCAGCCTGTTTGCCTTCAACCAGGAAAGCTACTTTATCTTTGACCTTGGCAGTGACAGTGACAGTGACGGTAGACTCGTACATTCCTTCAGCTATCGGCTGCGCAGCAACGTCGACGGCTACTTCAATGGTTGGTGCTTCCTGCTCTAAAAAAATCGATGGGGAATTCGGCTGTTCCAACGACAGATCTTTGAGGTAGACGCGTTGAATCTGAAATATAGGCTGCACATTTTCTTCTGACATGAAACACTTTCTGTAAATGGTAAAAAAACTGCCGAAACTTGTTTTAGCAGCACTGGGGTTGGTAGGATTTATCCGACAAGCTCGCTTTACTTTGGGTCAGCATCAGACCAATCAAGAATGTCACTGTGCTGACCGTGCCGCATTATCAGACAGGACGGAGCAATTCGTCCAGTTTGCCGCTGCGGTCCAAAACGGTTAAATCGTCGAAGCCGCCGACGTGATGTTCACCAATATAGATCTGGGGGACAGTTCGTCTGCCGGTTTGCTGCATCATTAATTCGCGCTGTTGCGGATCCAGATCGACTCTGATTTTCTCGATCGTTTCCACGCCCTTGGACATCAGCAGCCGCTCGGCCATGATGCAATAAGGGCATACGCCGGTACTGTACATCTTCACTTGCACACTCATTTTACTGCTCCAAAATTACAACTCAGATACGTCAATTATTTCACCGTCGGCAGACCCTGTTCACGCCATGCAGCCATGCCGCCATCGAGACTGACCACCTGGGTAAAGGCAGCGCGGCTCAACATCGCTACCGCGGTAGCTGAGCGGGTGCCGCTGGCACAGACGGTAATCACTGACTGGGCTTTCTGTTTTTCCAGCTCGGACAGTCGCTTGGACAAATCAGCCAGGGGAATATTTTTCGCGTTTTTGATGTGGCCAGTTTCAAATTCTTCCGGATTACGGACATCGAGTACCGTACATTTGCCCTGATTCATCAGCTGCGTTGCCTGTAACACCGACACTTTAGCACCACTGCGCTGCAATGCAGGAATCAGCAGCGCCAGACCCGAGCCAACAGCCAGAACTAGCAGCCAGATATTATCAATAATGAATTTCACACTGTTCCAATCGATTAAGTAAACCTCGGCATTATAAAATAGAAGGCACAAACATTGTGCTAATCCTCTGTCCGACTTGGTCAATCAATGCGAAAATAGTGCCCGTTTGGCGTTTCAACATTTTTCACCGCCTGTTACCGTGTTCATTTTTATTTATCTTTTAGAAATCTATTATGTATAAACTCGTTTTGATGCGTCATGGAGAATCCACCTGGAATCTGGATAACCGCTTCACAGGCTGGACCGACGTAGACCTGACTGAAAAAGGCGTGGCCGAAGCCAGAGCTGCCGGCACATTGCTCAAGGAATCGGGTTTTGAATTCGATACTGCCTACACCTCGGTATTGAAGCGCGCCATCCGTACACTGTGGAATACGCTGGACACGATGGATGCAATGTGGATTCCGGTAAAAAATGACTGGCGTCTCAACGAACGGCATTATGGCGCGCTGCAGGGTCTGAACAAGGCCGAGACTGCAGCACAATATGGCGAGCAGCAGGTCATGGTCTGGCGCCGCAGCTACGACACGCCGCCTGAACCGCTGTCCGCCGATGACGAACGAACCAGCTTCAACGATCCGCGTTACGCGCACATTGATCCCAAACAGATTCCGCTCACAGAGTGCCTCAAAGACACCGTGGCCCGGGTTCTGCCAGCCTGGAACGACAGCATCGCCCCGGCCATCAGGTCCGGACAGCGGGTGCTGATTTCAGCCCACGGCAACAGCCTGCGCGCGCTGATCAAAATGCTCGATGGCATCAGCGACGCCGATATCGTCGGACTGAACATCCCCAACGGCCAGCCGCTGGTCTATGAACTGGATGCCGATCTCAAACCAGTCAAGAGCTACTATCTTGGCAACCAGGATGCCATCAGCGCCGCGCTGGCAGCCGTTGCCAACCAGGGAAAAGCACGCTAATTGTCTACCGCTGCAGCCAACTTCGCAAAAATCGCCTTATTGACACTGGCACTGGCCTGGATGCATCCAGGCTGGTCGGTGACGCAGGGACGCGAGGATCAAAAAAACAAGGCCGAATCGGAACACGCCGAGTTGCGCAAAAAACTCAGCGATCTGAAACAGGATATTCTCAGCACCGAATCGGCCAAACAGCACGCCGAAGATGCGCTGGCCGATTCGGAAGAAGCCATCTCCAGGGCTAACCGCAAACTGCATGAGTTGAGCGCAGAACAACAGCAGACGCAACAGAAATTATCCGATCTGGCCGAGCAGCAGCTGCACCTGCAACAACAGGTGGAGCAGCAGAAAAGGCAGTTTTCTGCGTTGCTGCGCCAGCAATACCAGACTGGCAATTCAGATCGTCTGAAACTGATTCTGTCCGGTGACAACCCAAACCGGATCAACCGCGAACTGCAGTACCTGGGCTATATCTCGCAAAGCGAAAACCGCCTGATTGCCCAGCTGCGCGACAATCTGGTTGCCGTAGAAAAAAATAAACTCGACGCTGAACAGGCCAAACAGGATTTAGACGATATCGCCGCCGAACAGCAGCAACAGAAATCCGAACTGGTCAAAGAACAGACCAAGCGCGCCGCCCTGATCAGCCAGTTGTCCAGTAAACTCAGCGCCCAGCGCAAAGAAGCCGGACAGCTGCAAAAAAACGAACAGCGCCTGGCCAGCCTGGTGGATAAACTGAACCGCTTAATCGAAGAGCAGCGCAAGGCTGACAGACTGAAGGAAGAAAAACGCCGGGCCGATCAGTTAGCGCAGGAAGCCAGACGCCGGGCGCAGGCCGAATCCAGACCATCAAAAAACTCAACCGGAAAATCGGCAGCAACCCAGCCAGCCGAATCGACGATCCAGGTTACCAAAACGCCCGAAATCGGGAGCGACAACAGCCAATTTGCCCAGTTAAAAGGACGCCTGCGCCTCCCGGTCAAGGGTGAACTGAGCGGCAAATACGGTGCCCAGCGCGGTGAAGGCACGGTCTGGAAAGGTCTGTTTATCCGCGCCACGGAAGGTGCCGAGATCAAGGCTGTGGCGCCGGCCAGGGTGATCTTTGCCGAATGGCTGCGTGGCTTTGGCAATTTAATCATTCTCGACCATGGTGCCCAGTACATGAGCATTTATGGCAATAATCAGGCGCTGTTAAAGCAGGCCGGTGACACGGTCAGTGCCGGAGAGGTGATTGCCACGGCGGGAAACAGCGGCGGCAATGAGCAATCGGGTTTATACTTCGAACTTCGGTTTCAGGGTAAGGCTTTCGATCCTATGAGCTGGATCAACCTAAAATAATAGAATCAGGCGGAATAATGGGTAATAAATTAAAGAATTTTGGCTTAGTCACTCTCGGATTAATTGCAGGCGTAGCAGCATCATTACAGTATTCCGCCATGGCGCAAAAAGCCACTGCGCCACTCCCCATTGAAGAATTAAGGCAACTGGCCGACGTGTTCGGACTCATCAAATCGGATTACGTTGAACCGGTGGATGACAGCAAGCTGATTTCCGAAGCGATTTCCGGCATGGTCTCATCCCTTGATCCGCATTCGGTTTATCTGGATAAAAAAGCGTTCAAAGAATTGCAGGAAACCACCCAGGGTAAATTTGTCGGCCTGGGCATTGAAGTCGGCATGGAAGACGGGTACGTCAAGGTTATTTCCCCAATCGAGGATTCTCCGGCTGACAAAGCAGGCGTCAAGGCAGGTGATCTGATTACCCGGCTCGACACGCTGTCGGTCAAGGGACTGACTCTGGATGAAGCAGTCAAACATATGCGCGGCGAACCGAATACCAAAATCACCATCACGGTTGCGCGCAAAAATGTCGACAAGCCGCTGTATTTCACCATCACCCGGGACCTGATCAAAACCCAGAGCGTCAAAGGCAAAATCATCGAACCTGGCTATGCCTGGCTGCGCGTTTCCCAGTTCCAGGAACCATCGCTCGAAGACCTGGTGAAAAAAATCAATCAGCTTTATGCTCAGGATCCCAACATCAAAGGACTGGTGCTGGATCTGCGCAATAATCCGGGCGGACTGGTTCCCAGCGCCATCGGGATCTCGGCGATCTTCCTGCCCAAAGACGTGACCGTCGTTACCACCAACGGACAGATTCCCGAATCCAAAGCGAATTACACCGCAAGCCGGGAATACTACGCGACCCACAATGGTGCTGACCCGCTGGCCAAATTGCCGGAAGCGATCAAAAACGTACCGATGGTGGTGCTGGTCAATACCGGTTCCGCATCGGCTTCTGAAATTGTGTCAGGTGCACTGCAGGACTACAAACGCGCGACGATTATCGGCACCCAGACCTTTGGTAAGGGCTCGGTTCAGACCATCCGTCAGATCAGTGCCGACACTGGCGTGAAGATCACCACCGCGCGTTACTACACCCCGAGCGGGCGTTCCATCCAGGCCAAAGGCATCACGCCTGATCTGATCGTCGAAGAAACGGCAGAGAATGACGGTATCAACAGCCTGCGTCTGCGCGAAGCCGATCTGCAAAAACATCTGGATAACGATACCGACAGCAATGCCGGCAAAACTAAACGCGACGAAGCCGAAGACGAAAAGCACGCGCTGGAAATTGAAAAAAATCTGAAACCGCTTGAATATGGCAGCACCACCGATTTCCAGCTCGCCCAGGCGCTGAACTTCCTGAAAGGTCTGCCGGTTCAGGTCGCCAAAGCTGAAAAAACGGACGCCAGTGGGGATAACAAAGCCGACGACAAAAAAGACGCAACGCCGGTAGATGAACCAACACCGGTCAAAGCGCCTGCCGCTGAAACGCCTGCCACCCACAAATAATCAGCGTGAATGATCTGAATGACCAACAACTGCTGCGCTATTCGCGCCATATCCTGCTCGACGAGATAGGCATAGAAGGGCAGCGCAGGCTGCTCGCTTCCAGAGCGCTGGTCATCGGTGCCGGCGGACTTGGCTCCGCCGCTGCGTTTTATCTGGCCTCGGCAGGTGTTGGCAGCATCACCCTGGTGGATCATGACCAGGTCGATCTGACCAATCTGCAACGCCAGATTCTGCATACCGAACAGCGCATAGGCATGAACAAGGTCGATTCGGCCAGATTCACACTGGAACAGCTCAACCCCCATATCCAGATCCACGCCCTCTGTGAAAAAGCCGATGCAACCCGGCTCGCAGAATTGATCTGCAACACCGACGTGGTGCTGGACTGCACCGACAATTTCACCACCCGCCACGCCATCAATGCCGCCTGCGTCAGGCATCGCAAACCTCTGGTTTCCGGCGCCGCTATCCAGTTCGACGGCCAGTGCAGCGTTTTTGATTCCCGCCGGGACGAGGCGCCCTGCTACGGCTGCATTTTTCCACCCGAGCTGAACTTCGAAGAAGCCGCCTGCGCCACCATGGGCGTGTTCGCGCCACTGGTCGGCATCATCGGCACCATGCAGGCCGCCGAAGCTTTAAAGCTGTTAATGGCAGTGGGTACCTCGCTGGCCGGCAAATTATTGATGCTGGACGCGCGCAGCATGCAGTGGCAACAGATCAATGCAAAACGAAATCCACAATGTTCAGTATGCGGACCGGCAACTGCCGGGAAATAAATACAGGGGATCAATCATGGCCAAAAAGAAAAATGACATCGACCCGGAAACCATGCAGGTCATCGAATGGTGCATCAAGGTTGAAGATCTGCTGGTAGCAGCCGGTGCGACCCGCGATGAAGCCCAGGATCATATTGAAGAACAGGCCGACTGGTTTACCGACATGTTTTATGACGGTCTGACGCCGGAGCAGGCAGCCAAAGAAGCGCTGAACGATCCACAGCCCTGAATAGCGGATTTATTCATTATTTTGGATACCCACTATTCTATTAATCGGGTAGAGTTTGATCTATGAATAATTCCGTCTGAACGCAAAAATGGATCGTGTGCCTGAAACCATTGATCAACTGACGTTGATCGCGCTGGCCGAAGCCGGAGCAGTGCGTGGTGTTGCCATTATTGGCCAGCAGGGGGGCTGGGGTGTCGTCATCCGGTACGGCAAAACTGAGCGAACTTTAGCCGCCAAGCGCGGCTCTATGCGAATTTTCCGCAGATTCGAGACCTTGGTGGCCTACCTGAAAAACATGGGAATTTCCCAGTTTTCTGTCGACGCCAGTCTTTTCAAGCCTCTTGAAGCACCTGCCGAACGGCGTCGCTCCGATGCCGCACAACGAATGAAAAGTGCCCATGACGCGGCAGCCTATACCGTATGGCTCACCAGACAGGTCCAGGAAGCGATAGACGATCCCAGGCCCAGTGTTTCTCATGAAGAGGTTGTCGCCGAATGGGAAATTGAAAGAGCCGCCTTCGTCAGACTGGCCAGCAGCAAAGGGGAGTAACTTTGCCACGCTGGAAGCCTGCTGCCATCGCAGACCGCAAAAACATTACCGCCTTTATTGCCAAAGATAATCCGACCGCTGCTGTCGAGTTTGGCGATATGCTGCTCAACAAGGCTGAGCAGCTGGATCGCCATCCCATGTTGGGACGTGCAGGGAGAGTGCCCGGCACAAGGGAACTCGTTGTGCACGCCAATTACATCGTAATTTACCGAATCCTCGACACGGTTACCGAGGTGATACGCGTTAAACATGTTGCACAACGGCTCCCAGATTAAACGTTATTTAATTTCGCTGGCTGCGCATATCGCCGTTGCGCATATCTGACAGAAACGCTGCAAAATGCCCAAAACAGGGCATAGCCGCTGGCAAATTTCGGCCTTATAATCCGACACAACCTGCACTTCCCTGTCATTTCGCAAAACTGGAGTAACTGTGATGGATACGCTGTTACGAATCATGATTTTCTTTGCCATCGGGCTCAACATGGCGTCATGCAATCCTCGCGCCGCGACCGACCGGAATTGTGAGAAACAGGCAGACAACGCCACATCAACAACCCACCACACTAATCAGCACAGCACTTACGCAAACAGTAGCAGCAGCTGATGCCATGTCCGAAAACGGCCGGTAACCTGTATTCACGTCCATTATGCGAAGCGACAATGTTACGCTGCGCGGATTGACCGGGGTTAATGTACCAATTTCGATTGTTGGCACAAATCATCGGTGACACACCGCAGCGAATGGAGTAAAAACGCGCAGACCTGTCAGGGGCACCCGATGTGGAGATGATCGCATCCATGGCCGAATACAAACCTGGCAATACTATTGACCTGCATTTCCATGCATCGCATTGAATCTGCCGATGTGATCCAGGGAGCGACCGTGCAGGTCACCGGAAAACCGCCCATTATTTTTCAAACCGGCACGACACTGATTAACCTCCGTGACGTCAGGCATGCCGGTTTTACAGTAACTGGTGAGACGTCATGAAAACTGTTCACAATTCACATTGTTGATAAAAATAAGCCGCTGCATAACTTTTTAAAGAAACGCGCCACTAGTTTGCATCCTTTTTAAACTTTGAAAATTCGCCCTGGACAATTGGCACAAAAGCGCTCGTAAACCGTGTCGCTTCTGACCAGGAAAGATGCGACCATTCCGGCAATTCATAACCCTGCAGCGCCGGGTAGTCCTCGAAATGAATGCCCGGCATGCCTGTGCGCTGCAGAAGCAAGTCCCAGGTTTCTGAACGTGGCAGGCCGATCTGTTCATTGACGTAATAGGCGCCCGCGCTGGGCAGACGCACAAACACCACCTGCACGCCGCGCGCCCGTAACGTCGCAACGGCCCTGCTGGCCTTCGCGATCTGGGACTCTATCGTCTTCGCTTTCTTGTCCGGCGTATCCATGCTGGGCGGCGGCCCATTGAAATTCTGCGCCCAGGTAGCCCTTGCCAGGGCACGGTACTCCGGATCTTCTACCACCTTGGCCCACATGTGTGAATTGCGATCCAGGTCCTGTTGCACCATCAGTTTGCGCACCTTCAATTCCGGCTTCATCCCGGCGCGCACCGGCCATGACAATCGGCGCAGAACCGTGGCCAGCGCAAAATCGGCATCATCAAACGCCAGGTACGGTTCGATCCAGTGCGCAGAAATCCAGTCGCCGATACGTTGTGAAGGGCGCCATTTGTGGAAGTAACCAAGCGCGTCAGCCCGGTAAGCGTAACCACTGAAGAACAGTCCCGGTGTGACGCCGACCAGCAGCCGTCCGGTGAAATTGGGATCGGCGGCCAGATCTTCCAGCACCGGCAGCGATGAAGTGCCTTCCAGCGCCAGCTGTATTGGACGCTCTCCTGTCAGATCTTTCCAGACCGGCAGCTGCATGTCGAACAGTACGCGCGACGATCCGATCAGGACGGTTTTTGCGCCTTCACCGCGGTCGATGCGTTCGCGCTGCATGGCCCATTCGCCATTGCTGTTGGCGTAACCCGGTACCGAACCGTATGCCCGCCACCCATATTCCCACAGTGCTACCAGCGCCAGCAACAGGACCAGCATCACCACATACATGGACTGCCATGGTTTGTCCGGAATGTCGCGTTCAGGTACCGGCTGCGCTACGCCGGGACGGTCGGAAGCGGTTTGCCGGATGAAGCCGGGCCGGTCAGAACTGGAAGTAAATGAATGCATCTCCGCTCCCTTGTGCAATGGTGATGGCAAAAGCCATGAAAGCCCAGACAACTGTAATGACATACGGGTGGGTCGCGGCAATGGCAGACTCAAGCGTGCGGGTCCTCATGTTCCAGTGCGTAACCAGGATGCCGGAAACACAGATCGCAACAAAGGCCAGCAGCGCGGTGGGCAGAATCGGCGATGAGTTGGTGTTCTGACCGAACATGCCGCACAGAATCAGCCAGGCTCCTCCAAAACTGTGCGAACGGAAGAATACCCAGGTCAGTTCGATCAGCAGATAGGTCAGCATCCCCAGCGCGAACAGTGCCAGCGGACCCGGGCTCCAGGCGGAAAACGTTTTCTTGAGCCAGCGCTCGACAATCAGATAGAGCCCGTGCAGACCGCCCCAGACGACAAAGGTCCAGCTTGCGCCGTGCCACAGGCCGCCCAGCAGCATGGTGGCAGCGAGTGCCAGAAAGGTACGTGTTTCACCTTGACGATTGCCGCCCAGCGGAATATACAGATAATCGCGCAGCCAGGTCGACAGGGTGATATGCCAGCGTCGCCAGAAATCGGTGAAACCGATAGCGGCATATGGAAAGCGGAAGTTGTCCGGCATCACAAAACCCAGGCACATGGCCGCGCCGATCGCTGTCGTTGAATAGCCGGCGAAGTCACAGAAAATCTGGGCACCAAAGGCGATGGTGGCAAACCAGGAATCAAGCATGCCGGGAATTTTTTTGCCGTCGTAAACCATTTCGACGGCCTTGGCCAGAAATTCGTCAGCCAGCACAATTTTTTCAAACATGCCGATGGTCATCAGTGCCAGTCCGAAAAACAGCATATTGCGCGTAGCAGTGCGCGCGCTGGCAAACTGCGGCACGAGTTCGGTCGGGCGCATGATCGGACCTGCTACCAGGTGCGGAAAAAAAGTCACGAACAGGGCATAGTCGAGAAAATTGCGCGCTGGCGCGGCACGCCGCATATACACATCCAGCGTGTAGGACATGGTGGCAAAGGTGTAGAACGAAATGCCGACCGGCAGCACAATATCCAGCGTCGGGGCCTGATAATGTGCGCCGAGCGCGGCCATCATCACGCTGAAATTATCGAGCATGAAGGTGCCGTACTTAAAGTAACCCAGCATGCCGAGATTTGCCACGACCGACAGCAGCATCCAGGCCCGACGCGCCATCGGCGTTTCAGTATGCACCAGTTTTTGCGCGGCATACCAGTCAACCACGGTCGAGACCCATAACAGAATTACGAACGGGGGGTTCCACGCTGCGTAAAACAGATAACTGGCGATCAAAAGATTGAATTTTTTAACGGTCCAGCTGAACGGCAAGGAATGCAGTGCGAGTACGATGGCAAAAAAAGCGATGAAAGCGAGCGAGTTGAAAACCATCTGCATTCTCCTGGTTGTCCAGCTGAATCGAATGAATCCTGAATTGCCTTGAGTTTGGCGCGGGAATGATGGGTGCAGGCACCTCGGCTGTGGAACGGGAGGAGCATTGACAGCTGCTGCAAATGCTTGTCCGGTTTCCCGGAATTTTTGAAAGCGCTTTCGAATCTTACACGCGAAAATATTTCGTTAACATTCTTTTTGCTGCAGCCAGGCAGTCTGATTGTCAAAAAGCGACACTTTTGCGCACCTCAATGTATCATCCAGCTGCAACCGTCAGGTACAGGCCACCGTGCCGGATATACCGCGCGCTGATTTGCGCCGCAAACATTACCGCCCTGCCGGCCGAACCATTTGACCTGCCTCTGCCTGCAAAGCACGGCCAGCTGATTAGGAATAGAATCGTGTGCCGTGACAATCAACCCAACCGGAGACCAATCATGCAACTGTCCGTCAATGCAGTCCGTCACAATCCGTTTTCAGCGATCGTTCTTGCGCTGCCTTTGCTTCTTGCACTGCATGGTGCCTTTGCTGCAGATGCCACCAACGCACTGCGGCGACCCGACGCGGACGTAGCCCGGGATGCCGATCGCAAACCGGTGGAGATGATGGCGTTTGCGCAGGTCAAACCTGGGCAGATCGTGATCGACTATATCCCGGGCAAAGGTTATTTCACCCGACTGTTCAGTGCGGCAGTCGGCACCCAGGGCGCGGTTTATTCGGTGATGCCACAGTTTCTGGTCGATAAATTCAAAGGCAGGCTGCCACCTTCCGTTACGCTCGAGCCTGGCTACACCAACATTCATGACGTCGTCGCCAGCAATACCAATTTCAATGTGCCGGTCAAAGCAGATCTGGTGTGGACGGCCCAGAATTACCATGACGTACATAACGGAGCAGGACCGGAAGCTACGGAGCAAATCAACAAGGCCATTTTTGATGCGCTGAAACCAGGCGGCCTGTATGTCGTGATTGATCACGCCAGCGCTGCCGGACAGGATGCCGCTGCGATGACCAGGCTGCATCGCATCGATAAGACGATTGTCATCAGCGAAGTCAGCGCTGCCGGATTTGTGCTGGATGGCGAATCGACAGTTTTGCAGAATCCTGCCGATACCCACGAGCTCGCCGTCTTTGATCCGGCAATTCGCGGCAAGACCGATCAGTTCGTATTGCGGTTCAAGAAACCGGCCCATTAATCTGCGAGGAATTGGCATTGCAATCCGGCACCCGTAAAAGCCAGGTCAAGGCAGACAATGGCATGATCATGGGCGTGACACTGGCTCTGTTCACCCTGTATTTGTCTGGCCTGATTTTTACCGGACACATTCAGGCGCTGGTGTTTTATGTCTATGCCGCTGCAAGTGTCATTTCGTTCGTGACGTACTGTGTCGACAAACATGCAGCAGAAAAAGGAGCCTGGCGTGTATCGGAGAACAGTCTGCACATGATGGCGCTGTGTTGTGGCTGGCCAGGCGCACTTGCTGCACAAAGAATTATCCGCCACAAAACCCTGAAAAAATCTTTTCAGCGAATTTTTATGGCCTGCGTCAGCCTCAACATTGCCGGTTTTGTGTGGTACGCGTGGCAGGCCTGATATTGCGGCTCACTCCAGCTGAGCCACTTCAGCCATCAGCACGCCCCTCAGGGCATTGCACACGGCGATCTGTTCAGCATGCACAAGATCGGCGCGGAGAATTGGCCGCTCAGTGAGCGACCACGCCGCATCCTGCATCAGCACCCTGCGCATCACACCCGGCAGCACGCCAGCGCTTAACGGCGGCGTATACCAATGTCCGTTTAGTTTGACCAGCAGATTGCTGCGCCCGCCTTCAGTCAGTTCCCCGCGTTCATTGCAGAACAGCATATCAAACCCGCCATGTTGTTCCGCGGTTTGCCAGGCCAGATCGTACTCGGCACGTTGCGTGGTTTTATGCCGCAGCCACAGCTGGTCCGACTTTGTCACATGTGGCGAAAGAAAAACTTTCACCGTAGCGGCTGACAAATTAAGCACTGCCGTTTGAATCTGAATGCCACCGGTGCCGTCGATGCTCAGTTTCAGTCTTTGTGGCGCTGATTCGTTCAGTTGACTGCAGACCGCTTCGAGCTGCCGGGTCACTTCGGGCAAGTGCACCGGGATACCGAAAAACTGCGCGCTGGCCGCAATCCGTTGCAGATGTAAATCCAGATGCCGGCAACCGCCTGCGCGGCTGGCATACATGGTTTCAAACAGCGCAAACTGGGCAGGCAGTCCGGTTAAAAATCGGGCCTTCAACAGGCTCTCCTGATATTCATCGGCAGCGACGCTGTCGAATACGATTCCCGCACCCACGCCCATTATTCCCGCGCGCGTTCCATCGTCTGCAGGTGCCTGAAGGTGCAGTGTCCTGATCGGCACCGCCAGGCAAAAATCAGGAATGGTCGGGGCGCTGACCGGATCAAACCAGCCTATGGCGCCGGTATAAACGCCGCGCGACTCGCTTTCCAGTTCCTGAATAATCTGCATGGTGCGATATTTTGGCGCGCCGGTGATGGAGCCGCAGGGATAAATTGCTCGCAACAATGCATCCAAAGTCACCTCTTCACGCAACGTTGCGCTGATTCCCGAGGTCATCTGCAAGACCGAGTTAAAGCGTTGCACCTGAAATAAATGCGGCACCTGGACCGAGCCAAGTTTGGCGACACGGCTCAGATCATTGCGCAGCAGATCGACAATCATGACGTTTTCCGCACGGTTTTTTATGTCCTGCTCCAGCTCCCGACTCAACAGTGCGTTGACCTGATCGTTTTCAGAGGCAGTGCCAGTCATAAACGCTGCAGCGGTACCCTTCATGGGACGGGCATACAGGGTGCCCTGCTGATGACGGACAAATAATTCGGGCGACAGTGACAGTACGGCTGAACCGTCAGGCAAGGCAATGAGCGCACCGTAAGGAACGGATTGCCGTTGCCGCAATCGCCGATACAGGGCACACAGGTTGCCATAGGTTGTGAAGTGGAACCGGAAGGTGAAGTTGACCTGATAGCTGTCGCCGGCGCGGATATATTCCTGTATGCGATCGATGGCATGCGTGAACTGGTCTTCACTGACACTGGGTCTGAGTGCCGCCAGCCCGGCGACGAGCTGGTCATCAATCTGTTGCTCCAGCCAGTCGCTGACCTGTTCCTGATTCAGCTGCCGACACGCTTTGTAGAGAAGAATGCGGGAAGGACAGGGTTCCGGGTTGTTGTGGACCATGCCCTGCAGCTCTGCGCCAAGCTCATAGGAGAACACCGCCACGGCATGCAGTCCCTGATGCAGGGCATCCTGCAGCTGGTCGATCAGTGCCGAAAAACCGGCAGCACCGGTGCACAACAGCTCCTGATGCAGATCAGTGTACAGACGTGAGCTGGGATGCCGGGCGTCGGCTTCGCTGTCGTCAAGCAAGGTGAAGCTGGTCATCAACTTGGGTATCAGGACAGCAAAAAGGCAATTTGTCGCGCTGAATTTTCCAGCGGATCATTTTTGAAAGACGTTTTGACGAACCGCTGCCACCGGCCCAGCACGACTGACACGATTAAATTGGCACGAATGCTGACTTCTGCATCACTGAACTGACCGTCCTGCGCTGCGGTTCTGAGCGACTGTTTCAACGCCAGCTCGATCCGGTCGACAAACTGGTTCATGCGCAGTTGCAGTCTGTCGTCTTCATTGATCAGTGCATAACCGGTCATGACTTTGGTCATGCCCGGATTGCGCGACGAAAAACTCAGCAACATGGTGATGATCTCCTGTGCCTGCATTAATCCGTTGTCCTGCTGAACAGTAATCTGATTGATCAGGCCGAATACCGAACTCTCGATAAACTCAATCAGACCTTCGAACATTTGCGCCTTGCTGGCGAAGTGACGGTACAGCGCCGCTTCGGAGACGCCAATACGCGCAGCCAGCGAGGCCGTAGTGATTTTTTCCCCTTTGGGATTTTCCAGCATGCTCGCCAGAGTTTGCAGGATATGCAGTTTTTTTTCGCCTGGTTTGGTCGCCATGATTGTTCTTATCGAGGAGTGAGTCTGGGCAGATGCGCCGGTAATTTTTTAACTGAGCGAATTTTGATATCGATAAACCTGGCCCGTGCAAATCGCTTCACTTCGGCTGAATTGCAATTCACATACTGGGTGATCCATACCGTCTTCAATCCCATCTGCTTTGCGCTCTTCAGATTGTCGCGACTGTCTTCGATGAGTACGCAGCGGGCCGGGTTCAGTGCGCGCCTGGCAATCAGCTTTTTGAGCAGCCAGCGACTCGGCTTGGGTCGCAACTTGCCATGCACCTGCATCGACTCAATGAAAATATGCTGATCAAAATGACGCTGCAATCCCATCCGTTTCAACACTTGCTGCGCGTAATCGCGCGGCGCGTTGGTGAATAATATTTTATTGCCGGGCAGCCGCCTGAGTAAATTTTTTAATCCTGATTCAAATCGCATCATTTGCGGCAGATCATCAAACTGGTGTGCATGGCGCAGAAACTCTGCCGGTCTGACTTGATGATGTTCAATCAGGCCGAGCAGGGTAGCGCCGTATTTTTTCCAGTACAGTCTGCGGGTTGCGTCGACCGTTGCGTCGTCGGCCGGCTGCTGATCATCCCCCAGCAGATCGGCCATGTAGGCATTCATTTTGTCATGCATGGCCGGGAAAATCGCGTGACTCGCATTGTGCAGGGTATTGTCCAGATCGATCAGCCACGTCCTGGGCACAGTTTTCACAACAGATCCAATTAATGGCTGCGTATCATGGTTCCGAATGCCTGTTCGGTCAGCACTTCCAGCAACAGCGAATGTTCGATACGGCCATCAATGATATGAACGGTATTTACACCCGATCTGGCCGCATCCAGCGCTGACGAAATTTTGGGCAGCATTCCGCCGGAAATCGTCCCGTCCGCAAACATTTCATCGATCTCACGCGCTGAAAGGTCGGTCACCAGATTGCCTTCCTTGTCCAAAACCCCGGGAATGTTGGTCATCAGGATCAGCTTTTCCGCTTTTAATATCTCGGCAATTTTGCCGGCGACCACGTCGGCATTGATGTTGTAGGCCTGGCCGTCGATGCCAAATCCGATAGGGGAAATGATCGGAATGAACGCGTCGTCCTGCAGAGCCTTGACCACAGCCGGGTTGATTGCGTCGATTTCACCGACAAATCCGATATCGAGAAACTTGCCCGGATTTTCACGGTCCGGCATTTCGTAACGCTTGGCGCGGATCAGACCACCGTCTTTACCGGTCAGCCCTACCGCCTGTCCGCCGTAATGATTGATCAGCATCACGATATCCTGCTGGACTTCGCCCCCCAATACCCACTCGACCACTTCCATGGTTTCTTCGTCGGTGATGCGCATGCCCTGCACAAACGTGCCCTGCTTGCCGATTTTCTTCAACGCGCTGTCGATTTGCGGTCCACCGCCGTGTACCACAACAGGATTCATGCCAACGAGCTTGAGCAGGATGACGTCACGCGCAAAACCGTGCTTCAGACGTTCTTCGGTCATCGCATTACCGCCATATTTGACGACGATGGTTTTACCGTGGAATTTTCGGATGTAGGGCAGGGCCTCTGCCAGGATTTCCGCCTTGGTCTGGGCTGGAATCGAGTCGGTGGCTATTTCACTGACTACGGGCAGATCGGAGGGCAACTCGGAGGGAATATCGGTGGGGAAAACTGTTTGCTTGTTGGCAGGCTGGTCGCTCATGTCACACCCTTTAAAATTAACCTGACGATTTTACAGCGAAATAGATTTCGGTTCGGTGAAATTCTTGTATTTAATCCATGGATCCATTACCCTACGAGCCAAATGACAACCCCGACTCTCCATCAGCAACTTGAAACCATGCGTCCGGCACTGCTGCGGTTTGCATTATTACAATTGCGGAATGCCGAACTCGCTGAAGACGCGGTGCAGGATGCTCTGCTGGCGATTCTTGAAAAGCCAGATCAGTTCGCCGGCGCATCAAGTCTGCGCACTTATGTCATCGGCATACTTAAATTCAAGATCATCGACTGCCTGCGCGTTGCAGGCCGCACGGTACAGATTGAAACCGAGCCGGATCAGTCTGAAGATGATGTCATTGACCATTTATTTGCCGCGGGCGGCCACACCATCGATCCGCCGCGCGCCTGGGGCAATCCTGATGCGGTACTTGAGCAGCGCGATTTTTTCCGGGTGATGGAAGTCTGTCTGGAGAAACTGCCGGCGCAGAATGCCCGGGTTTTCATGATGCGTGAATGGCTGGATCTGGAAACCGAAGAAATCTGTAAGGAATTACAGTTGAGTTCGTCTAATCTCTGGGTGATCCTGTATCGAGCCCGATTACGACTGAGAGAATGCCTGGATATCAACTGGTTCGCTCAAAGCTCTGGAAATAAAAATGGCAATTAAACCTACCTGCAAAGAAGTACATCAACTGGTTTCTGAACGCATGGACCGGGAATTGAACATGGTCGAAAAACTGCGTTTGCGCCTGCACATGATGATTTGCGACGCCTGCAACAATTTCAATGGCCAGATGAAAATCATCCGACGCGCCATGCATGAATTCCCGCTGGATAAGGAGTAGGCATGAGCGTGTGTCCGCGCTGTGCAACGCAATTTACCTGCGCCATGGCTGAGCAGACCGGGCAACCATGCTGGTGTGCGCGGCTTCCGGTTGCACCGCGCCTTCCGGTCTACCCGGAACTGCGTCAGGATCAGCCACGCTGTTTTTGTCCGGTCTGCATGCAGGAATGGCTGAACGACCAATCTCTGCCGGAATCAACCTGACCAGTTATGCATTGTGTTTTTACAATGGCTCTTCCCACCTCACCTCTTCATCACATTAATACCTGGCAGATTCGGTGGCCGTTTGGTATTCTGAAACCACGGTACCCATCAGTTTTGCAATAAAAGTGCTGGTTTAAAAGCTTTTCACGATTTATTGCCGCCCCATTCTGGAAGCTTGTTGCTCATTTCATAAAAATAATGTGATTTCAACTCAGGGCATTTGCATGGATTTGTTTGCTACGCACGAAGAGCTGGTTGAATTGGAGGAGCAGTTACTGGCCTCGTTTGATGATGCGCGCCTCGAGATCATGGTCTCGCTGGCATGGTTTCTGAAACAGAGTGACCCCGCAAGGGCCAGGGCACTGACTGTTGAAGTCAGTGCAGAATTGGCCGACAGTGGCCTGCCCCCTGAGAAACAGAGAACGTTGCTGGCCCGCATACAGTTGATCGGCGGAGAATCTGCCTGGCTGCAAATGGCGCACGACGAGGCAGAACAGCTGGCACGGCTCTCGCTCGCCGAGTTCACCGCATTGCAGGATCACCAGGGTTGCGCCGATGCACACTGGCTGCTGGCGTGGGTCGCCGTTGACTCAGGTAATCTCGTGCAGATTAACCAGGAATTTCAAAGCATGGCGGACGCGTCAGAGCGCGCCCATGACGAGGTACGGCTTGACGTCGCTCAGGCGGCGCTGGCGCGCTGGCTGGCGTTTTCCAATCCCGCTTTGGCAGAGCAGCGTTTTGCCGCGCACTTCCTGGCACTGGCAAAAGACAGCAACCCGATACGTGCACTGTGGAGCAATGAATTCCTGGGCGTGCTGATGTACTGCAAAGAAGATCTGGCGCAGGCCCTCAGTCACACGATCCAGGCGCATAAAAAGGCCATCCTGACCGGACAGATCTATTTCGCAATCGTCACAGCGGTAAATATTGCCGATGAATTCAGCAGTCTCAATGAACATCTGGTGGCACTGGACTGGATTCAGCGCGGATTGAATCTGGCGCGCGCCGCCGGCTGGTCGCGCAATATCGGCAACTGCCTGCTGGAGATGTCGGAGATATTCCGCAAAATAAAAAACATTCCGACCGCTCGTGAAATGCTCAATGAAGCAATCGCTTTGCTCGCGCCGATCAATGCATCGCGCGCCTATGCGATGGCGTTAAGTTATCAGGGCAGCCTTGCACTTGATCAGCAGGATTATGCTGCGGCGCTGGAGATATTCCGACAATTGGAAGCCAGGGCGCATGCATTGCAACAGGTTGATTTCCAGGTTGATTACCAGCGTGGACAGGCGCACGCCCTGTCGTTTCTGGGCAAGCCGGACGAAGCCATCAGGATTGCGCTGTCATCACTGGAGCTGACGCAGGAGCAGGGAGAAGGAGCCAAGCAGATCGATATCCTGATGATGATGGCCGACATCTGTTTTCGCCATCCTGATCTGGACATTCCGGCGTCAGGCTCTGCGACGCTTTCAATGGATTACCTGTACCAGGCGCTCGATCTGGCTGAAAATATTCCGGGCTACATCATACCCAGCAGGCTGTATGAAATGCTGAGTCAGGAATATGCCCTGGTCAATGATTTCAGGCAGGCGTTCCTGATGAGCAGCAAGGCCCTCCTGGCCAAAGAGAAAATCCAAAGTCATGAAACCATTACCCGGGCAACGTCAATTCAGGTGCTGCATGAAATTGAACGGGTGCGGGAGGATGGCGAATATCATCGGCAAATTGCGATGTCGGAAGCGAAACGTTCCAAAGAATTACTGCAGATAACAAGCACGCTGGAACAACTTGGTGCAATTGGCCGGGAAATAACGACCCACCTGGACCAGGACGACATCTTTGAGGTACTGACCAAGTATGTGCATGCCTTGTTGAATGTCATCGCATTCAAGATTTATCTGTTCGATGCAGAGGCCCGTCTGCTGACCATGGTTTACTGCGTTGAAAATGGAATCAGGTTGCCAGTTTCTTCGGTCAGTATTGACGATCAGTCGGCCAACTCAGCACACTGCTTCCGGGAAGATCTTGAACTGCTGTGTGACTTCGACGATGAGGACGAAACGCTGATACCCGGCACAATGAACACCAGAACCGGATTGTTTTTTCCGTTAAACATAGGTGGCCGGAAAATCGGTGTCCTGTCAGTTGAATCGATGCAACGCAACGCGTTTGCCCAGCGCGAATTGCTGATTTTCCGCAGTCTGTGCGCCTATGCCGCCATCGGTTTTGACAACGCCCATACCTATTTGCAATTACAGACTGCCCAGAAGCAGCTGGTGTATCACGAAAAAATGGCAGCACTGGGTTCGATTGTTGCCGGCGTTGCGCATGAACTCAACACGCCTATCGGTAACGGCATGCTGTTGGCCACCAGCCTGCATGACAAGACCAAAGCCATTTTGCAAAAATTTCAGAACAATGAGATCAGGCGCTCCGAGCTCTCGACTTTTCTCGAAGACAGTGAACGGGCTGCATATCTGATCACGAATTCATTTCATACGGCTGCGGACCTGGTCATGAGTTTCAAACAGGTTTCAGTGGACCAGACTACCGCACAGCGCCGCCAGTTCGATTTGCGTCAGCTGGTAGACGATATCGTCGCGACGATGCGCAATCAATTCACTATTGCGGGAATCCGGATCGACGTGAATGTGCCGGAACACGTGGCGATGAACAGCTTTCCGGGCCCGTTGGGACAGGTGGTCATGAATCTGATGCAAAATTCCCTGCTGCACGCGTTTGAAGGCTGCAGCAATGGTTGTCTGACCATTTCCGGCACCATTGCGGCAGCCGGCCAGATCCTGATTGAGTTTTCTGACAACGGCATCGGCATCAGCCAGGAAAATCTGGGAAAAATATTTGACCCGTTTTTTACGACCAAACTCGGGCTGGGCGGTAACGGACTGGGATTGAGCATCAGCTACAACATCGTGAAATCAATCCTGCGCGGCGATATCTCGGTCAGCAGCCGACTTGGCCAGGGCACGACATTCTTGATTGAAATGCCGATTCATGCACCGACCTCAGAAGCCAAAACATCCTGATCATAAGCTGACTGACAGTTATCGGAGACTGTAACTGTAGGTTAAAAAATCGTTATCCCGAACCCAGCCATGCGCTTCATAAACTGACTGCGCCTTGGTGTTGGTCTGTGCCGTAGACAGGTCCAGACGCGCCTTGCCATTTTCTTTGCCGGTGGCGACTGCCGCATCAAGCAGGTTTGTCGCAACACCGTGGCCTCGGGCTGAAGGGACCACATAAAGATCGTATAAAACATAAACCGGTTGCGCCAGGACTGAACAGAACGTGGGATATAACTGACAGAAGCCATTGAGTGTGCCGTCACTGCTTTCTGACACCAGCACAACCGATTCATTATTTTTGATGCGTTCGTCAATGTACTCCAGGGCCAGTGTGAGGTCAGACGGCTCTTCATAAAATTGGCGATAGGCGTCAAACAGTTGCGCCACCGCGGTTAAATCATCGGGTTTATATTTTCTAACCTGTAATTTACTTTGCATTTTTATACCTGGTTGTTAGAATGAGGAGAGTTAAATTTTCGATTTGACTGATTTAAGAATTATTTGAAATTCAGAACTACAGTGTCAACCACAATCTGTCCGTCCCGTTATTAGAGCGTGGGTTGTTTAATTTAACGAAGTTTAAACTTGATAGGATCTGATATGAAAACCATACTCTCTGCTTTAGTTGCCAGTTTGTTTGCTGTTTCTGCTTTTGCCGCTCCTGCCACGCCGGCAGCCGCAACACCAGCTGCTCCAGCTGTAGATGCTGCAGCGCCTGCCAGCAGCGCAACAACCACCAAGAAGCACAAGAAACACAAAAAAGCAGCTGCTGACGCGACAGCATCAGCTCCAGCAACTACAAAATAAGATTTGAAACTGCTGCACGCTAAAAACAAATAGACAGAATTTTCTGTCTATTTGTTTTTTAACATATGATTTTCCATCCCGCCAGAA
>Ga0209067_10000455_pt1 | contig 25940 bp, 24 predicted proteins | sample ColStrG_CSR_2013_FD_187199 | JGI IMG/M metagenome (GOLD analysis project Ga0209067, IMG submission 187199) | Freshwater sediment microbial communities in response to fracking from Pennsylvania, USA - Cold Stream Run_MetaG_CSR_2013 (SPAdes)... | ecosystem: Environmental > Aquatic > Freshwater >... | reverse complement strand
TACTAGGACTGATATAGGTAGCTAGTAAGTTATAGTGGTGTATAGGTATGGTAAGTTATAGACTAGGGCAAAATGGGCAGGTGCGGATATGGGGTAAAAGTACTCATGGCAATTCGTCGGAATCGTCGGTTTTGGTTTTTCTGCCATACAGGCTTTTTGCTGTTAGTACTGAAAATTGTGCAGACCTAAAAGCAAAAAAGCTCACCGAAGTGAGCTAGATTAGCAGGAAGTAAAAGAGCTAGTCAGTTACTATCAAACCGTGCAATTTTGAACTGATTAAATTCATCCAATGAGCGTTTACTATTTGGAAATTTAAATGCTTCAGAAGTAACAATGAAACTATCCAACATTAAATTCTGAATTGGTGATTGTTGCACAGTCATTAGAAACTCTGTTTCTGTTATCAATCCAGTGGACAGTTGATCTAGTAAAGATGCAAGACCTGCACTAGTTAGACAGTGTTGGTTATTAGAATCAATAACACTAGATTGTGTTTCGGAATTGGTAAATGCTGAAGCAGATAGGCGGATTTTCATAATATACTTTCGATAAGTAATAGTGAGTAATAGAATTAGTTAAATGAAACGACCTAGTAACATTATATAACGCTACTAGGCCAATGCTAACAGAACATAACCGATTACAGCTAATTACAGCAGATCAAACAAATCTGCCTTTTCTTTGCTAGCTGCGATCATATTAGCCAATCGCAAATTGAATTTAATAGCTAGACTATCCTCAGGAATCAATGCCAATGCTTTCTGTAAGCTAGTTGCCATCTTTTCATTGTAACTAGTTTTACCGCCTGCCATTGCTGATAGTTTTGCTTTATATTCATTAGTAATAAGCTCAACTTTTTTGCTTTCGGCATCTGTTGGATTTTCACTGATACCTAACTTAGTCGATAACGATAGCATCAGTTGATCTTCCAAACCGCTATCAGTGAACCATTGACCAATGCTTTCCTTAGTTAACCTCTCACCGCTTGCACTATCCTGCAAGTAAGCAATACAACTATCTAAGTTGATACTCTCATCAGCAATTTCATTAACTACACCGTCGATTCCGTTAGCATCGAGCAATGATTTAAAAATCTTGTCTTGCACCGATTCCAGATACTCAACTAACAGTGGCTTCAGTACTGACATTTTAGAATCAATCTCAACCATTGACAGCATTGGAATACTGGCAGCGCGGTTAGTACGATTAGCGCCATTTTCTTTACTACGGTAACAGGCGGTAACTAACCGTTGACCTGTAAGAGCTTTAGTAGCGCCAGCGCCTTGTGATACATAATTTACTACTGTGTGACGATTAGATATAACTGACATGATGATTTCCTCTATAAAAGATAGTAAGGCGAAATTGCCTAGGTAGAATGCAATTAATACATTCTAGTATTGATCTAGATCAGCATTCCAGACCTAACCAATACTAGAAAATACTAGGTATTAATCAATCAATTTCAACTCGCTGATACCTTCATTAGTTACCAGATTATGCTTAGTGAATAACGCTACATCAGCAAGTCTATCCTTGTAGCTACTGTTACTAGTAACCATGCTAGCAGAAAACATACTACTATATCTGCTAGTGTCGCCAGCTACTAATTGACCATTGCTTACTAATTTACTGCTAACTAATGTAATTACTTTGCTATTGCTCATAATATATTCCCCTGTTAGTTATCTGATCTGAACTTACCTTCTGAACTACTGCCTTGCCCTATTATATAAGCATATCCCATGCCAGCTAATTATTGCCCTAAAACGATACTAAAACTATCCAATCACTGACAATTTTTGTCACATTCTGACATATTCTGTCACCTTATTATTTTATCATGCCAATTATTGTCAGTTACTAACAGATAGTGTCAATAGGAAGTTACCTAGTGAAAAGTTCTAGCTCGTCATAACCTCACTGGAAGTTACACTATATATAGGTAGATATTAGTAGCTAGCTTGTAATATAGGTCGTTACTAGTAGCAAGTAGCGCATAGTTATTAGTAAGTAACTAGTATATGCTAGCCTATCACTGCCTGGCTACTAGTTAGCCTATACTATATCTAGTACTACTGCTACCATATACTACTAGATATAGTATCAGGGATTGAATTGATGGAGGTGGGTAAGGGCCTTTTTACTCTGTGCGTATTTACTTTCCTAAAGCACTCACATATTTTTACTAAACTTTTTTCACACTCGATCACTATTAGCTACTAGTTATAAGGTGCGGTAAATTAAGGGCTAGGCAAAAGCAGTAAGTAGTAATAGCTTTTACTATATGTTAGTATTAACTACTACTTACTGGCAATCGGGATAACTAGGAGGAAGCTATGATAGGTAAGAACAGTTTAGAAGATAGTACTAGTGAGATGCTATCAATGGATAGTACCGCGGAAAAGGCTATGAAACTTCTAGGGAATGGATATAATGCGGAAACAGTAGCTAGTGCATGTGGAGTTAGTGCCAGTCGCATTAGTCAACTAATGTCGCAGGATTGGTTTGCTTCTAAAGTAGCAGAGTTACGGTTTAATAACTTACAGAAGCACAATGAGATAGATAATACCTATGATGAAATGGAAGCTAAGTTACTAGGTAATCTAAAGACTGTAATTCCAATGATGTTGCGGCCAATGGAAATACTGAAAGCTGTTAGTGTAATCAATGCAGCAAAGCGTCGTGGCTCTAGTGCGCCAGAGCAAGCTCAGCAACATGCTACTATCGTGAACCTAACATTACCTAATACAATTACTCAAAGATTTGCAGTTAATGCAAACAATCAGGTAGTATCAGTTGGTGTAGATAATGGTGAACAACAAACTCTAGTAACAATACAATCTAGTAATATGCTGGAAGCAGCTAAACTTAAAGAAGGGGAGCGCAATGAACAAGCACTCGCAGGAGCTATCAGAACTATTAGCATTGACTAAGGAAGAACAGATAGCTCTAGAAAAACAGAAACAACTGGAACTTAACAAGGCACGAGCAGCTGCAATGTTAGGAAAGATGCTAGCTACCATTACTGCAAATTCTGTAGTTAGAATCACTAATACAAAAGAGGTATACTAATGCCTAGTATGTTTGAAACTCTGGGAGGTAAAAAAGATAAGTTAGCTATACCTGTGACAGATGCAGAAATGGCAGAACTAGAAAGTAAGAGACTAGCTCAGCTTGCATTAGAGGAGGAGTTAGCAGCAAGTCTAGCTACTAAAGATATTAATGGTAATCCTATAGCTGCACCTACTAGTGCGGAAGGTTCCTTTAATGTTGCAGAAGTTATAGCACTTGCAAAAGGTAGTATGGATTTTCTAGCTGGGTTAGTTGCACCGCTAGCATTTACCTTTTGCTTTCCACCAGTATTTCTATCTGTATGGCAATGGTTACTAGCATATGTAAATAAGCCTAGAACATTCCCACAGTTAGCATTAGGATTACCTCGTGGCTTTGCTAAGACTACAGTAATGAAGATCTTTGTAATGTACTGTATCTTATTTACTAATCGCAGATTTATTCTGGTAATATCGAACACTGCAACATTAGCAGAGAACTTCATATCCGATATTACAGACATGTTGGATGAACCTAACATTAAAGCAGTGTTTGGTGATTGGAGATTAGGAATAGAGCGCGATACTTTGCAAATGAAGAAATTTGGATTTCGTGGAAGGAATCTGATACTTGCAGGTATTGGTGCTGGTACTAGTTTGCGGGGACTTAATATTAAGAACACTCGCCCAGATGTAATGATATTTGATGATATACAATCTCGTGAGCAAGCAGATAGTGAAGTGTTATCTGATAATTTGGAACGTTGGATGTACGGTACAGCAATGAAAGCTAAGAATCCTACTGGATGTATGTTCATCTTCTTAGCTAATATGTACCCAACACCCTATAGTATCTTACGTAAACTAAAGACTAATCCTAATTGGACTAAGTTTATTGCTGGTGGTATTTTAGCAGACGGTACATCTCTCTGGGAAGAACTACAACCTATCACACAACTTATTAAAGAATTTGAAAATGACTTAGCATCAGGTCACCCAGAAATCTTTTTTAGTGAAGTGCTTAATGACCCAGATGTTAATATTAATCGCGCGATAGATATTAATAAGATTCCAGTATATCCATTTAGTGAAGATGATATACCGATTGGTAACTTTATAGTTATTGACCCTTCTAATGATAAAGTAAAATCAGATGCTGTAAGTATTGGATACTTCGAAGTTATAGAAGCTAAGCCCGTACTAATGGAAGTTATTGATGCTAGCTTAAGTCCTGGAGATACTATTCGTTCAGCACTTACATTAGCTCTGAGAAAGAATTGCAAGCTAATAGCAGTGGAAGCTAATGCATATCAATACTCATTACTATACTGGTTTGATTTCTTCTGTCAGCAATTAGGTATATCAGGATTACATTGTGTAGATATATACTCTGGTAACATGAGTAAGAACTCTCGAATCTTAGTTATGTTTAAAGAATTACTAGCTGGTGAAACAATCATTCATCCTAAAGCTAGACCATTTACAGATGGACAACTTACTACCTTTAATAGTATGAAAACTACTAATACAGATGGTATCTTAGACTTACTTACATACGCTCCTAAAGTAATGGCACAGTACGGACAGTTCATACAATCAGATAATATTATTGATGAGATGAATACTAATAGCATCACAATACCAGAGAACAACTCTCCCTTCTAAGGAATAAATCATGGCAGCTAATACACCAATAGTAATTACTAAAAAAGCACAGGATGCTGTAGTTAACTTCTTATCTCAATGCTTTGCACAATATACTCAGCAATGGAATACAGTGCAAATTATGGAAAAGATTGATCGTGAGTATGCACGAGAGATGGATTATACAGTAGCTCAACAGAATGCTAAACTAGCTAATAAGCTAGGAGATGCTAATAAATTCCAAAACATTACTATCCCGGTCGTAATGCCGCAAGTAGAAAGTGCTGTAACTTATCAGACCTCTGTATTTCTCACAGGTACACCACTTTTCGGCGTAGCAGCATCTCCAGATTATGAAGATGAAGCAATGCAATTAGAAAGTGTTATTGATGACCAAGCTATCAGAGGTGGTTGGATTCGTGAATTTACTATGTTTTTCCGCGATGGTTTTAAATACAATAACAGTGCAGTAGAAGTATCTTGGGCACGTGAAGTAACTCCTGCTATTGAGACTGATGTAACCTTTGATGCTAAAAAGGGTAAACCAAAAGAAGTTATTTGGGAAGGTAATAAAGTTAAACGATTAGATATGTATAATACATTCTATGATACTCGTGTAGCTCCTAGTCAGATGCATAAGGATGGTGAGTTTGCAGGATATACAGAACTGTTTAGTCGTATTAAACTTAAGAAGTTTATTTCAGAACTTCCAGATGTACGTATTGATAATATTAAAGAAGCCTATGAATCAGCATTTGTAGGAGTTAATATTGGTGGTATGACTGGAGGTATTAAAGCATTCTATATTCCACAAGTTAACCCAGAAATTAATTTACTGACTGCTAACAGTGCATCTGGTATGGATTGGATGGCATGGGCAGGACTTACTAATAGTCAGCCTAACATTCAATATAAAAACATCTATCAAGTAACAACATTATATGCACGTATATTACCAGCTGACTTTGGTATTCGTGTACCTAGTCCTAACACTCCACAGGTGTGGAAGTTTATTATTATTAATTTCTCAGTAGTTATTTATGCAGAGCGTCAAACAAATGCACATGGTTATATTCCAATTCTATTTGGTCAACCATTGGAAGATGGACTTAATTATCAAACTAAGTCGCTTGCTACTAATGTTAGCCCAATTCAGGCATTACTAAGTGCGTTAAGTAATTCTAATATTGCAGCCCGTCGTCGTGCTATTAGCGATCGTGTGTTGTATGACCCTTCCAGAGTTACAGAAGCGCATATCAATAGTTCTAATCCATCGGCTAAGATTCCAGTAAGACCTGCTGCATATGGTAAACCTATTGGAGATGCTGTACATCAATTTCCATTTAGAGATGACCAAGCTGATGTACTTAACAATCAGATGCAGATGTATAGTAGCTATGCTAATATTATCAGTGGTCAGAATCCAGTACGTCAAGGACAGTTTGTTAAGGGAAATAAAACACAATCTGAGTTCCAAGATGTTATGGCACATGCTAATGGTAGAGATCAGTTAACAGCTATTGGTTACGAGACTACAGTATTTACTCCACTTAAAGAGATACTTAAAATCAATATCTTACAATATCAGGGCGGCATTAGTTTGTTTAACAGAGATAAAGGACAGCCAGTAACTGTAGACCCTGTAAAACTTCGTAAAGCTGTATTGAACTTTAAAGTATCAGATGGTCTTACTCCTACAGATAAACTAATGGATAGTGATACTATGATGGTAGCTATGCAGCAAATTGGTAGTAGTCAGCAACTTGCAGCAGCTTATAACTTAGGGCCAATGTTTAGCTATCTGATGAAGATTAAAAATGCTAACTTAACTCCATTTGAAAAGTCTGCTGCTCAGCAAGCATATGAACAAGCTGTAGAGCAATGGCAACAAACAATAGTACAAATTATGAAAGCTAATCCACAAGTGCAGCAATCACAGTTACCGCCGCAACCAACTCCACAACAGTATGGTTATAATCCTAATGATCAAAATGATGTAGGTAATGGCGGCGCGCAGTCCAGTACTCAACAGACTTTACAGCAACCCGGAGTACAAGTACCTGCAAGTCCTAATGGCGGTAACGGACAGTCACAGCAAGTACAGCAACAGCAACAGCAACAGCAACCACAAGGTAAGTAATTTTACAGCGACCGTAAGTTACAGCAAGCCGCCGCGTAGTAGTAGCGTCACTGTTGACGGCGGTTTAAATATATCTATAAGTAATGGGACTGTCAAGGGAATAAGAGTTGTGTCGCAGCGATTCGCGTAAGCTAATCGACCGAGATAACTCCCCTTTACAGGACTATTACGTTAGATTATTTATCCGCAAAGCGGCAACATAAGCGGATACGGAGCATGTATCTTCAACACTATATTAGGACTATTATGGCAGCCATAGATAACACATCAACTTTTGCTAGATTTAAATTATCTGAGCAAGAAACATTAGTAGGTAGTGTACTTACTTATGAACAAAAACTAGTAATTCAAAACAAGCTATCAGAGATTGCAGATAGTAAATTAGCATTAACTGTTGACCCTAATAACTATGCAGCTTATATACAGCAAGAATCATATTTAGCAGGTCAGCTAGGAATTTTACGTTATATTCTAGATTGTTCATTAGCTAGTGAGCAAGTACTATTAGATGACGCAAAGCAAGCAGCAAATGGCAATTAGTAGTAACTAGCAATACTTAGTAATACTTAGTAATATCCCCAAGCATTATCTAACTTGTAATACAACTCCAACTTAATTAACTAGGAATAATCATGAACATTATGAATCGCTTATTTGGTACTGCTCCACAAACTCAACCTTCTGCACAAGCACAGCCAGGAAATATTCCTGCTACTAACAATAATCCTGCAGACCCTAATAATCCTAATGTACCCGCTAGTAGTACTGCTGCTACTAACACTCCGCCAGCATCACCATTAGATCAATACGCAGAAATATGGAAACCTGATGCTAATCCAAAAACACCAGAGCCTAGCTTATTTGCAAACGTTACAGCAGATAGTTTACAACAAGCTGCTAAAAAGAATGATTTTACTAAAGTTCTAACTCCCGAGATGTTAGCAGCTATTAATAAAGGTGGAGTTGATGGGCAGAATGCATTAATCCAAGTTATGCAAGCTATGGCACAGAAAGGCTTTGGAGATTCTGCATTTACTACAACTCAAATTGTAGAGCAGGCTTTAGCTAAACAACAGCAAAAGTTTCAAGAGATGTTACCTAGTTTAATTAAACAACAAACAGTTACAGAAAACCTCCGCAGTTCAAATCCTATCTTTACCCATCCAGCAGCAGCACCTGTATTAGATATGTTTAAACAACAGGCATTGCAAAAGTATCCTAATGCTTCAGCTTCTGAAATTCAAGCAATGGCAGAAGGTTTCTTAGATAACTTTGCACAAGCTGCACAAGCTCCTAAACTTCAAGCACAGCAACAAGCCAATAATGCTAATAGCACAGATTGGTCTTCATTCCTAGAAATGTAATAAGTACTTAAATGATTACTTACTTACAGCTTCTAGTAACTTTTTAATTTATTATAGATAGGAACTATCATGCTAATCAAAGCTCTAACTCGCGATAATGCGATGTTTCGTGTAGCTAATCCTGGTGATACACTTGCAACTCAAGAATCTCCATTTGCTATTACTACTGTAGGTAACGGTACTCTTGCTGCTGCTTCATTGCTAGCTAGTATTATTAACCGTACTGGCCCAACTGCTGCATACACTGATACTACTGATACTGCTGCTAACTTAATGTTAGCTTTAAGTATTCCAGTATCTCCTGTAGGTTTGGTAACTACTGCATCTCCACTGGTTCAAGTTGGTGATACATGGCGCTTACGTTATGTTAACACTGTAGCTTTTGCTGCTACTATTGCTGGTGGTACTGGTGTTACTGTAACTTACCCAACTGTCAATGCATCTAGTGTTAAAGACTTCTTGTTAACTTGTACTGCTGGAGGTGAACAAACTACTGCTACTGTTAGTCAAACCAACGGCTCTGCTGTATTAACTGGTATGAGCTTACAGCAAACTCAGTTGTTATCTATTAATCAGACTGTAACTGGTTCTGGTTTGTCTGGTATTATTATTAGTATTCAGCAAGGTGTAGGTTGCACATTATCTGCCGCTGCTACTAGTACTTTGGCTATTAATGCTGCTACTTTCTCACCTTCATTTACAATGGCTGGTATTGGTCAATCTTTGTTGTAATCAGTAAGTCGCAAGACTATAAACAAGTGTAGTTAATTATTTTAATCTTATTTATCTAAAGGTGACTTATTATGTCAACAGGTATTTTTAATAGTGGGATTCTTACCCAAGACCTAGCGAAGAAATCATTTGCTGGGATGATTACTCGACTAATGCCTAATGGTACTGCACCATTATTTGGTATGACTGCTATGAGTGGTGATGAAACCGCAGTAGCTACTGAACATGGTTTTTTTACTAAAACTATGGTGTTTCCACAACTTACAGTATCTGCTGCTGGTCAGTTAGCTACTGATACTGTTCTTACAGTAACTACTACTAACAACATCTTACCAGGTATGATTATGCGTGTAGATGCTACTGGTGAAAACATTATTGTCAATAGTATTTTATCTCCTACTCAAGTTCAGGTAGCTCGTGCATTAGGTTCAATATCTGCTCAAGCTATTCCAGCATCTGGTAACTTGTATCAAGTTGGTAATGCATTTGAAGAAGCTTCTGTTCGTCCTAATGCATTGAATATTAACCCTGTTCGTATTACTAACTTAACTCAAATCTTCCGTAACACTTGGGGTATCTCTGATACTATCCGTGCTACCATGATGATTGCCGGTGATACTAATGCTGCAGAATCTAAACAAGATGCTGCTGCTTTCCATGCTGCTGATATTGAGAAAGCTATGTTCTTTGGTCAGAAATCTAGTGGTGTACGTAATGGTCAACCATTCCGCACTATGGACGGTTTGATTAACATCATTGGTAACTTGTCTTACTATCCAAGTATTTACACTGTACCTAACGTAACTACTGCTGGTGGTACTACTAACTATACACAGTTTGAAACTGCGTTAGATCCAGTGTTTAACCAAACTACTGATCCTAAAGGTGCTAATGAACGCGTACTGTTTGTAGGTGGTACAGCTCATAAAGTAATTAATACTATTGGTCGTTTGAATGGTACTTACTTCCTGACAGATGGTCAAACATCTTATGGTTTACAGTTCACTACATTCAAAACAACTCGTGGTACTTTCCGAGTAATTGAACATCCATTGTTTAATACTAACCCATCATGGTCTAAGATGGCAGTAGCAGTAGATCTTACTACATGTAAGAATGCTTATTTGGGTGATCGTAAAACTCAATATAAAGAGTTTAACGGTGAACCTGGCGCTGCTGATGATAATGGTATTGATGCATTGGGCGGTACATTAACAACTGAGTTAACTACTATTGTTAAGAACCCTCCAGCTAATGCTATTATCTATAACTTGACAGCTGGTGCTGTAGGCTAATAGTTAGTTAGTAGCTACAGTTAGTAACTAGTATTGATAGTTGGCAGACCTATAAAACTGCCAATCCTCCTAGCAGTATAACCACAAACTATATAGGTAACTATCATGGCAATTCTTAAAATTTTTAAAAATCGCATTCTTAATTGTGCTTATCATTTTAAAGATGGGACACAAGCATCGTTCTTAAACGGTAAGTTTGCAACTGATGTTAAAGCTCGTATTGAAGAACTTATGAATGAGGTAGAAACTAATCATCCTCATATCTACATTGACCCTAATGAAGCTGAAGTAGATTCAGAAGCATTGAGTCCTATGGAAGTAATTCGTAAAGAAGCATATGAACGCGCTAAAGCTGACTTGCTTGCATCTGGTCTGTTAGATAAAGAAAAGATTAGTGAGAGCGATAATGGTAACTTCGCTGCTAGTTTAACTAATACTCACAACATTCAAGAAGGTGCAGCTGGTTCAGATTCAGCTAACTCTGAGGGTGCTGTAGGTAATGTTAATAACGCTCCTGCATCAGCAACTGGTAATGATTTGTTAGGCGCATCAGCTCAAGCTGCATTAGCTGCTATTCGTTCTAAACAAGGTTAATAATTAATAAGGACATAAGACTATGAGTACCTCATTTGCTACTTTGCTAGCTAACGTTTATACATTAACTAATCGACCAGACCTAGTAAATGAGACTACTCTAGCAGTCCAAAATGCTACACTTAAATGCCACAGATCAGATTACTACTATAAAGATATTCTTGAAGTAGCTGTAGCTTGTGACTTTGCACTTACTAATCAATCCATTCAATACAAAACACTAATACCGCAATGGAGATCTAGTAAGTATATTCGGGTATATGATTACTCTATACCTCCAGGAGCACCAAGTACTTGGCTTACTAAGATAGAACCAGAGAATGTATTAGATGATTATAATAATGATAAATACGATGTCTATTATATTGCTGGTGCTAATATCAATATTCAAACAGCAGCTGCTGCACAATACTTTTTAATCGGTTGTTATATCTATCCATATGTAGATACTGTTAGATTCAGTTCTTGGATAGCTGATGAACATCCTGAAGCTATTATGTATGAAGCTGCATCAATAGTATTTAAAGCTATTGGATATGATGAACAATCTGATAAATTTCATAATATGCATTTATCGGAATTACAAGATCTTAAACAACAAATAATTGCAGAAGGGTGCTAATATGGCTAACTCAGTTTGGAACCCAGGAAATCTTACAACTCCTGTATATCCGTCATTAGCATTACCTAATGGTGCCGCCTCTATTGGTGGTGGTGATCAAGTAGTTACTAATTTTGCAGGTATTCGTGCATTGTTAAAAACTAGTGCTAGTCAATATGCTTGTGCATTAGGAGCAGTAAATCCTAATGATGGTGGTGGAGGTAACTACTATTTGGTACTTAGCGATACTACTAGTGCAGAGAGTTTACCTAATATTATTGTAGCTGCTGATGGTGGTCGTTGGTATCTTGCTCCATATACTGCTACTAGCTTACTTACTCAAGTACCTGCTGATAATATTGTAATTAACGGGGATATGCGGGTAGCACAGTTAGGTACTACATATGCGCTTACTAATGGCTTGGCTTATAGTAATCTTGACCAATGGATTGCTTATCAAGCAACTACAGCTTCTGGTGTTTGTAATCAAGTAGCAGCACCAGCAGGTTCTGGCTTTCAGTATATGATGAAACTTGGTAGAAATAGTGGTTCTGTAAACGTTGGAACTATTAATGCATATCAAGCGATGGAATCTTCTAACTGTATACCTTTAGCTGGTCAAAAAGTTACAGTTAGTTTTTATGCTCAAGCAGGTGCAAACTACAGTAATGTTGGAAATGGAATTATATTAAGTCTTATTGGTGGTACAGGTATAGATCAAGCAGCTAGTAATCCTGGTGGATGGTCTGGACTTACAGGTATTATTAATACTTTATTTACACTTACAACTACACTTACTAGATATAGCTATACTGTAACAATTCCTAATAATATATCTCAATTAGGACTTCAACTATATTATACTCCAGTTGGTATTGCTGGTGCAGATGATAATGTGTATATTACTGGCGTTCGTATTGACCCAGGTTCTGTACCTCTTACTAATCGTGTAGTTCCTTATGGAGATGTATTAAGGCAGTGCCAACGATTTGTACAGCAATTTGCTGGGGAGTATGCTGGTGCATCTCCTGCTGTTAATTTTATAGGTATTAGAATTCCATTAGCAGTAGCAATGAGAACTACACCTACTGTAACTAATTATGCTACAGGTAATGGTTCAGGATATTGCTATTGTTATGTAAGTAACTCAATAGTATTAAATATTGGATTGCTTGCAAACGTATCTGTAGCAATTACTAATCCTCTAACTTCTCCCGGTTCTGTAGAATTAAGTATTGCATATACTGGAGCACAAGCGTATGCACCTTCCGGTGCTAGTATTGCAGGTACATTATTTGCTCGTTTATAGAAAGATATACTATGTCAAACACTTATGCTCTTACACATTTTGGAATTCAACGGTTAGCTGATGGAGCTAATATCCCCAATGACCCAGCTAATTCTGATTATCAACAGTATTTAGACTGGGTATCTGAAGGTAATACTCCAGACCCTTATGTTTCTCCACCTGTTGCACCTATTACATTAACAGCCTATCAATTACGTGCAGCATTAAATCAACTTACACTTCGTGCTAATGTTGAAAGCATTGTTAGTGCTACTACTGTACAAGATGTAAAAGATTGTTGGCAGTATGCTTCTAATTTTAATCAAAGTGACCCACTAGTAGCGCAAATATTAGCAGGTCTTACAGCAGCACAAATTACTAATGTATTTACCTTAGGTGTTACATTAGCCCAGTAACTAGTAGCTATTTCTAACTGAAAGCAAATCATGTATTTAATCTTCTACCCATTCTATGCAATTGCTTCAATTTTATTTATGCTAACAGCACTTGTGCTAAATCCTTTCTTAGCCTTAGCTGTAGATAAAGATGGTAACTTACCAAAGTACTTACGGTACTATCAAACTTTTGATGCCCCTATTCCTAATAGTTCTTATCTAGCTGCTGTTACTTGGTTATATCGTAATCCTAGTTATGGGTTTGATTATTATGTATTAGGTATTCCATGGATTGCATCTGAATGGCGTACACTAGTATTTCGTAAGACTGCTAGTTATGTATTCTTTATTGCATATAATAATCAGCTAGCATTTGATATTCACTTTCAGTGGCTGTTTACTATTAAGTTTGGTTGGAAATCTTGGAATGAATACAATCCAGATACTAATAACTTTGCTGGACAATGGGGAGATGCTGGTAAGATTCCTGTTGCAGTAACTATTAGTTCTGTTAAATATACTGGATAAGAAAGAACATTATGGCACAAGTTAAATACCGTGGTAACTTATCTGCTAAGTGGTTTCCATTTGTATCTGAATGGTTTGGTCGTTCTGTAATTGTACAGCAACAAGATCAGAACTTTAACAGACAAGTTACATCAGATCAGGACTTAGATAAAGATCGTGGTATTCCACAAGTATACTACTGCCATAATGTTATGCCTTCTGCGGAAGGATTACAATCAGTAGGCTATTTAAATCCAGTATATGGTAACATGACTGGTATGAACAATATTGTTACATTGCGAGATACTAGCGGTAACTCAGTATTATACGCTCGTGATGGTGCAGGTAATAGTTATGTCTGTGCATATGGTGCTGTAGTTTGGACACCTATTACAAGTCCACCTGGCACAGCTGGTGTAAGATATACTATTGCTACAGTTAATGGGCAAACCTATATTATGTATTCCACAGTGGGATTATATACTTATACTGGTGGTGCATTAGTACATGTAGGTTTTAATGGACTTACAGAAGCAAACGTACTTGGTATTACTTCAGCTAATGGATACATGATTGCCTATAGTGCTACTAGTATTGCATGGTCTAGTACAGTAGTTGACCCAGTAATTACAGACCCAATTGATTTTACTCCTAGTCAGATTACAGGTGCAGGTGGTGGTAGTGTACAAGCTGTTAAAGGTAAGATAGCTTTATGTATTCCACATTTCTTAGGTTTTATTATCTATACCAACGTTAATGCGGTAGCTGCTGTATACTCCGGTAACGTAAACTATCCATATAACTTCCGTGAGGTAGTTGGTTCTGGTGGTATGAGTAATCCTAACTATGTGGATTATGACCCTAATAGTGGTAATCACTTTGCATATACTACTTCAGGTATTCAGATTGTATCAGTAAGTGCAACTCAGACTGTAATGCCAGAAGCTACAGACTTTTTAGCTGGTAAGTATTTTGAAGACTTTAATGAGCAAACTAAAACATTTAGTTCTGTAGCATTAACAGCTCCAATGCAAAAGAATCTTACTATTGTAGCTGATCGTTACTTAGTATTATCATATGGTATTACTAGCCTTACACATGCACTTGTGTATGATACTATTATGAAACGATATGGTAAGTTAAAAGTTCCGCATACTAGCTGCTTTGAGTATCGTTTATCTACACCAGAAACTATTGATAACCCACGAGATAGTCTAGCATTTATGCAGGACTCTGGAGCTATTGTAGTAGTGGACTTTAACTATGCTTCACAAGTAGGTGATGGTGTATTGCTATTAGGTAAGTATCAGTTTGAACGTACTAATTTGTTACAACTTCAGGAAGTTCATCTGGAAAACATACGTGCTGGTAATAACTTATCAGTATCTGATTGGCCAACTATGGATGGTAAGAACTTCTTAACTCCTATACCTGGAACACTAACAGTTAATAATGGTAACTTCCGCCAATACAATGTACATAATACTGCACTTAATCATAGTATTATGCTTATAGGTAACTTCTTTTTAACTAGTGTGATGCTTACATTTAATGTACATGGAATGAGGTAATACTATGGCTAGCGGATTATCCATTAATTTAGGCTTACCAGCTATTCCAGAAACTAAAGATGAAGAGCTATTCTATGAGTTAACAAAACTCTATAATGCTGTAAACATTTTGGCCGGTAGTGTTAATACTCCTGGAACTACTGGAGCTAGTGCTGGTACAGCTAGAGGACTTAAAGCTGTAATGTCTGGTGCTACTATTACTATGTCATATAGTGAGTTAGTAGTACTTAGTTCTTTAGCTGGTGGAGTAGCTACTAAGTTACCTGCTAATCCTGCACTTACTTTTAACTTAGGTACAGTTGGTGCTAATGGATTAGATACAGGAACTATGAGTACTGGCTTTGTTGCAGTGTATGTAATGTACAATCCAGTTAGTCGTGGTACTTGTTTGTACGGTACTAATGTTACAGGTATTGCAGCACCTAGTCAGTATAGTGGCGCTACACCACTTTCTGGATATACATCATCTGGACTTGTAGGTATATATGCAGTGTCAGGTGCTAGTGTATTGCGTACAGGTAATCAAGTTAATAGAACAATTAACTATCCAAACACTACTCCTATCTTTACTAACACTAGTGTAGCAACTAACGTATCTTTAAATATAGCATCTCAAGTTCCTTACAGTGCTATAACTATTCGTGGCTATATGAACGTCACTAGTAGTTTAGGAGGAGTATGTGCTCTTAGTATTGCTAATGATGCGGCAGGTTCAGGATTTCAGCGAGTATATACAACAGCAAGTAGTGGTAGTATTACGGCAGAAGATAACTATTCTTTATCTGTATATACTCCTAGTACTATATATTACACACAATCTGTTTCTGGTACATCAACAGCTAATCTTTTTATAACCTCCTATGATTTCTAAGGGCAACTATGTTTACTACTAACAATACTTCATTGTCATTACACTTTACTTTATCAGAAGCTCTTAAATCTCCTACTGCTGAACATGACCATATTGTTAATCAACCTACTAATTCTACAGTATCAGTAATGGTTATGGCAGCAGCTAAGTTAGAAGTTGTTCGGCAGTTACTTAATCGTCCAATGAATATTAGTTCTTGGTATCGTTGCCCTGAACTAAATGCAGCTGTAGGTTCTAAACCTACTAGTCAACATATTAAGGGTGAAGCAATTGATTTTGAATGCCCTGACTTTGGTACACCTTTAGAAGTATGTAAGTTTATAGTAGCTAATAAAGATAAGATTCAATTTGATCAATTAATATTAGAACATACTTGGGTGCATATCTCTTTTCCTATCACTTCTGGAGAAGCTCCAAGACTAGAAGTATTATCCTTGTTAGCAACTGGTGGATACTCTCATGGTTTAACTGATAAGGAAGGTAAAGAATATGTCTAACGATAAAGATAATAATGCTGATGTTTGTGATATATTAGACCCAACTAATGCAGATTTGCAGAAGCAGATACATGCATTAAACGCTAATATAGCAGCTCTTACAGCCAGTGTTGGCGAACTAACAAATGCATGGAATAGTGCTAAAGGCATTACAGGCTTTGTTAAGTGGACAGCTGGTGTTGCAGCTTCAGTAGCTGTAGTATGGGCTGCTATTCATGGGAGTAAACCAGAATGAATCCATTAGATATTATTAAGGCCGCATTACCTTTCATAGGTACAGCACTTGGCGGCCCGTTAGGTGGAGGTGCTGCTACCTTTATTGCTAGTAAGTTAGGCATATCAGATAGTACTATTGCAGGTGTTAAGACTGCACTTACTAATGCACTTGGTGACCCTGTTCAACTAGAGAAAGCTAAGGAAGCAGAGTTAGAATATAAAGAGCACTGTCTACAATTAGGATATGATAGTGTTTATAAGTTAGAAGAATTAAACGCACAAGTAGTAGTTAGTGTTAATACTACTATGCAAGCAGAAGCTAAAGCAGATCATTGGCCTACATATACTTGGAGACCTTTCATTGGCTTTATTACTGGTATCATGGTATTAGGATGCTACTTTGTATTACCGTTAGCTAAGATACCTGTACCTACAGTACCAGATAGTGTATGGTTAATGCTTGGTGGTATCTTAGGTGTTGCATCATACTTCCGTGGGAAGGCTCAAGCTGACCCTAATATTCCTACAGATAATAGAGGTTAATTATGCCAGGTCCAGCATCTAGTACAGACAGCGGAGATTTAGCTAGTAACTCAGTAATGAATTCACTAGCTACTCCAGCAGGTCTACAAGCATTACTTAATATATTTAAAGGTACTCCTGGTAGTACTACAACACAAACTAACAATGTATCACTAGCTACACAGCAAGCATTGTTACAACAAGATCTTATTGGCAGTGGTAGTGCACAAGGTTTAGCTGCTATTGCACAAGGTCAAAAGACTGCTGGTATGTATAACAGTACAGTTAATGAAATGCTTACTAATCAATTGTTAGCTAAGTCTGCCTCTGACGTTGCTGCATTAAGTAGCTCACGTACTACTACAACTACTGGCACTCCACAGCTTAGTGGTAGTACTGCATTAGGTACACTAGGTACTATTCTTGCAGGTAGCTTAGTTAACAAACTTACCAATGGCGCTATTACTGGTGCTGGTAATATGCTTAGTGATGCATTAGGTTTAGGCGGTAGTGCATTTGGTGCTAATGAAGTAGGTAAGTTATTGTCAGATAATAGTGATAGTGTTGCTGCAGCAGTTCCAGGAATTACAGATGCAGCATTAGCTAGTGCTAGACAAAAGAGTTCTGATCAGTTTATGGATAGTCTTAATGATAATAGCAATGACCCTTTTGCTGCTATTGATAACGCTATTAATAATGATGACCAACGTAAGAAACGTTCTGATACTGTAACTGAAGGTACTGTAGATACTAACACTGGTACTAATAACGGTAACTCTAATCCAGTAGCTGCTCCTGCTGATGTAAGTACTAATAACGTTACACCCGTAGCATTAGATTCAGCTTTAGCTGGTTCACCTGCTCCTACTAGTGCTGCTGCATTACAACCTAATAATGTACAGGCAGTTATGAGTACTGTTGGTACTAATGGTATTGCAGATACTGCTGCTGTAACTAATGCAGTAAATGGTACTACTAATACTAATGCTCCAGCTGGCGGTAGTTTAGATCTTACTATTCCTAGTACTAGTGATACTTCTGCAGTTACTAATGCTGCTACTGGTGGCTTTAGTCAAACTGGTACTGCTGGTGCTGTAAGTACTGCGGCTGCTAGTGATAAGCAATATGCTACTGCTCCAGATGGTAGTAGTCCTCAGATTGGTAATAACCAATTACCTCCTAGTGTATGGGGTAGTATGTCACCTGCTGAACAACAAAGTTGGATTACAGCTACACAAGCAAATATTACTAATGCTGCTAATAGTCCAGTGGTTAGAACTAGTAGCCCCGGAGATACTACAGCTCCAGGAAGTACTATGCCTAATGCTAATCCTACCTTTACTGGTAATAATGTTACTTCCAATCCTTACCAGAATCCTAACTACACTGCACCTAGCAGTAGTCCAGGAACTAACATCAATGTTAATGTTGGTGGCGGTGGTAGTGATAACAGTGACACTGGTGGTAATACCGGTCAATATGGAGGTACTTAATAATGGCTACTGCACCTATAGATGTTAATGCAATTCTTAGTCAGTTAACTCCAATGACTAATGCGTATCAAGCAGGATTAACTGCTGGCGCTAGTAATATTACTGATTTAGTAAGTCAACGTACTGCACTAGATAATCAAACTGCTGACGATCAAACACAAGTTGGGCAACAAGATTATACTATTGCGGCTGCTAAAAATGCTGATGCATTAGATCAACAAGCTAGAGCTACTAAAGTAGCTACTATGTTTGGTACTGATGTTAATAATCAAAGCAACTTACTATCTCAGTATGCTGATCAAGCTAACCAAGCTCGTATTGCAAGACGCGATGCTATGGAAACTATTGATGCAAAAGATAGTGTAAACTTTTTAGATGACCCAGTAGCTTGGGTTACTAATCAGTTTACCCGTAGTAATGATGTGCAACGTTACAATGCAGCTAATCATTTGCTTAATGATGCTAACCAGAATATTGATTCTATTAATGCTTCTACTCAGCAATCAGTTATTACCCAACATGCGTTAGCTGCACCATTAACTGATGTTGCTGCAGATGCTGCTAATCAACAAGCATTAACTATTGCTGGTATAAAAGCTAATCAGGCTAAGATTGCTGGGCTTGATAGTAACATTGCTGGTATCAATAGTGTTCTTTCACTTGATAAAGATTCAGTTACTGCACAATATAACCTTGCTAACATTGCAGATAGTCAGCAACGTATTAGAATGCAGTATGCTGATATGGCTATTCGTCAAGCAGAGTTTAAGATGCATCAAACTTTATTTGATCAAGCGCAAGATGATAGAGCTTCTCAGCAACTGGTTTATCAGGATGCTATTAAGACTATTAATGCTGGCTTACAAGTTACTTTACAAGGTCAATATAAACCTCTTAGTGATGATGAAGGTAAGATGATTCTTGCTAGTATGAAGACTCATACACCTTTAGCAGCACAGTATAATCTTGCTTATGAACTTGGAGCTAAAACTTTAGCTGCTGGTGGTAGTCCAATTCTTGGTGCTACTCCTGAACAAGCCTACCAAGTTATTAATAATAAAGCAGGTGTTCCTGTTAACCTTAATCCGTTTGAACAGAAAACTGCTGGTTTATTAAATCAAGCTGCTATGGAAGTTGATGCAGCTGCTAATGGTAAGCCAATTCCAGGAGCTGCTAGTCTTGTGGGTGTTAATCTTAAAGATAAGAATAGCATGACTATGGCATTCAATCGTAGGGTACAAGAATTGTATGATCAATCTAACTCTATTATTGACCCAACATCTGCTAGCAATGTGAATGTGGTTGGTGACTTAGGTGATCTTATTAATAAGCCTAACCCAGCTAGTACAACATTACAACAGTTACCTGTATGGCAGAAAGTGTTAGCTCCTTTAAGTAGTCAGGGTGTAGTACTTACTCCTAATGTGGCAGCTGCTAAAGTAGTTGATGCTTTTAAATCAGGTCAGATTACTAGTGATGAATTAGCTGGCTTTAGTACATTAAGTCAGTATGCTACTAATGCTAACATTGAATCACGTGGTCTAAGTAAGGTAGGTATTGTTCCTGCTTACACAGCTAACTATGCACTACCAAGTGTTAGCCAAGTAAGTAGTAAAACTCCAGTAGTTAATCTTAATAATCCTAGCGATTTCCAACGATATGCAATGCAAGCATTAGCTAGACAGTATAGTGTAGGGTTTAGTATTAATGGTGATACTAGTATTCCTAACTCTGTACGCGGCAGCAATCCTAATGCTAACAGTCCTTCTCAATAATAGAAAGCTAAAAACATGGATAACTTATTAGCAGGTTCCGGCGATAGTATGTTAGGTAGTCTTGGTGGCAATAGTAGTACTGATAGTGTAGATAGCTCCTATGCTTTTAATCCATCAACTGCTCCTAGCTATTTGCAATCTAGTGATCTTCATACTATTGCAAGTACTGGAGGCGGTTCTTGGTTTGACCCAGATACATGGGCTGATAGACTGGGTAATGCTGGTAAGTTTATGGCAGTATCAATGTTATCAGGGGCTGATAGTATCTATAACTCCGCCGCTACTGTTGGTAAGTGGGCTGGTCTAGATGATGGTACTCATGATACAGGTGCATGGATTAGTTCTTTAGATGATGATCTAGGTACTTACTATCAGAGTAATAAACAAGCTGCTGACTTAGCAGGGTTTGTTATGACTAGTTTTATTCCAGGTTTAGCTGGTACTAAGTTATTGAATGTTGGTCGTAAAGTTCTGCAAGGTGCTAGTGAGTCAGGAGTTATAGGTACTACACTATCTAAAGCTACTGGCTTGTTAGTTCCAGATGCAGCTAAGTATGTAGCACTATCAGGTTCTGAAATTGCACAAAGTGCTGGTACTATGGGTATGATTAATAAAGCTACATTACAAGCTCTGGGTGCTGGTGTAATTAATAATACTTTAGAAGCTGCTGCATTTGAGACTATGGTACAAGCTACTATGTTTAAGTCTCCTATCTTAGAAGATCAAGATGGATATGATATTGCAAAGAATATTGCATTTGGTGGTTTCTTAGGTGGTGCTATTGGTGGAACTATTGAGGGAGTTAAATCTGTTAGTGCTATCAGTAAAGCTGTAAATGGAGAACTTACAATTACTCGCGGTTTTAGTAGCACATCATCTAAAATAGCAACTGCAACTCCAGAAGATCAACGCATCTTGCTAATAGCAGAAAGCCGCGATTCTAGAGCTATGCCATTACCAGGTTCAGAAAATTATACTACTAATCAGCAAGTATATAATGCAGGTATTCAAAAAGATAATAATGCAATCCGTACAAGCATCCATAACTTAAGCACTAGTGGCGATACTACTATTGCTAACATGACTGCTGATGCTTTGCATAATGTCCCTGCTACAGATCTATTGGGTTCTATTGCCAATGCTACTGAGATTAGTTCTTTAGCATCTATGAATAAAGTAGATCGTGTAATGAAAGCAACTCTCAGTACATTAAGCGATGAAGATATTGAAGCAGCTAGAGGATTGCAGAATCGCTTTGTAACTCTTACTGGTGAAAATGCAGGTAATGTATTAGACAGCGAACCACTAGTAGCTAACCTTGCCGATACTGTAAAGCCTAATGCTAATGTTAGTATGAAAGATGCAGTGCTTAATGCAGTTAAAGAACAAGGCCATAGTCTTAGTGATGATTGGGATGCTGGAGCATTAGTTGGTGATAAAGGTCATTTACAAGCTGAGGGGCGCTATATCTGGGCTAAGCATGTGTTAGGTGATATACCTGCTGGTACTGTTATTAACTCTCATGATCTGCCAGTATTACAGCGTTTACAATCTGATATGGCTAGTGGTGCTAGTGACTTAAGTGACTATGCATCTGTCAAGATTAAGTATCCTGATGGCAGTACTACTACTGGAATTAATGGTAAAGACTTAGCAAAGCTTATTGAAACTTCTAAAGGTGAAGTAGTAGATCAGCTACAGAATGCTATGACTGCACCGGAAGCTAGTATTAAGAATGCTATTCCTATTGACCAAGGCAATGAAGCTATTGCTAAGATTGCAGATGTAAAACTTAATTACTTAGAAGGACAGCGTTCGCCTAATATAGCAGATGACTTGTATGCTACTGATAGTAATAACACTGCATACAATAAGATGCTTGTAGATAAAGGATTACGTTCAGAAGCTAGTATTGCTAAAGACCCAGAGTTTACAGAACTGCGCCCTAAGTTTGCTAAAGTAGCTTATGATACTAATCAGTTACAAGGATTAAATGGTAATCAGTTAGATGCTATGGTTGAGTTAAAGCAGAAGCAAGTTCTATTTCAACAAGCTGCTGATAATGTAGCTATGAAGAATATGGGAGATAAGATCTTTAATGCTTGTCCTACTATTGATGATAGCGCATTAATGAATGCTAAACTGTCTGATGCAAGTCCAGGATTATTTAGTTTTCAATCAGGCGCAGTAGGTAGTTTAGGTTCATTAGTTCAACAAGTAGGAGCTAATGTAACTAGACCATTGCGTCAACTATTTACTAAAGCTAGTGAAGATGCACTTAATTCTGCATTACTTAAACTTGGTTCTAATCAAGAAGCTGCTATTGAGTTTGATGTGCTAAGTAATAAGATTGCTAATACAGCTGAACAGTATGTGCAAGATACTAAAGGTTACATTAAAGGTGGCGGCAATAATCTGATAGCTAAAAAGTATGCAGACTACTATGATGCTGTAGCTTCTGGTAGTGGCAAGACATATGATATTCCAGTACTAGAACAAGGTACTCCAATATCAATGCCAGTGCAGAATCAAGAAACTTGGGATGCTATTACAGCGCATAGCTCACGAGACTATGATCGCTTGATGATGACTAATGAAGCTAATGCAGTGTTAGGTAAAACTAATACAGTGCATCTTAATAGTTATGAACCTAGCTTGCCTCAGAATCCTATCTTTGCTCCTATCCGTCCTAATCCTAATGACTATACACATATAGCGTTTGTTAAAGATAGTGCGGTTACTGGTTCTGGTCATACTAGTATGATCTATGCTGATAGTGCTGAGAACTTGCAAAAGTTAACTAGTCTTGTTCCTACAGATGGTACACTAAGTGTTATTCGTAAAGGTGAGACTGAAGACTTCTTTAAAGCTCAAGGTGAATACAGTTACGATCAGAGTCTTAATAGTAACTACATTGATAGCCAATTAAAGTCTAATGGTGTAGCTAGTAATTACTTTACTAAGACAGACCCACAAAAGATTATCAATGACATTATGCAACAGCACTTACGTGCAGATGATGTAGCAGCTACTAACTTAGTTCGTCTTAAGTATCAACCACAATTTGATTTCTTAGAGAGCCAAGCTGAACAGATGCAGAATCTTTCTGAAAGTAAGTTTGGTGTAACTTCTGGTATTGGTACAGGTTCTAAAGACTTTAGTAATCCATACACTGACTTTATTAAATCAGCTTTAGATATTAGTAATACTAGTAAGTATCCGTTACTTCAAAATGCTAACCGTGTTATAGATCAAGCAGTAAGTAAAGCATATGATACTGTATCTAGCTTATGGCAGGATGCTAAATCTCCAGCTGATATGGATAGAATTAATGATACTTTACAAAAGTTTGGTATTGATACAGCTTACAGTAACGCTGCTAGCGATGCTCTTATTAATCACACCGCAACTAAAGGTGCGCTCAGTAGTTTTGTACGGGCTAGTAACGGCATTCTTATTAATTGCGTTATGGGTCTTGATGCTATCTCAGGATTACATCGAGCGTTAGGTTCTGTAATTTTGCGCTCTAGTGTATTCGGTAATCTTATTACTGGACTTGAGAATGGAGATGCTAGCATTGCTGGTAAGTTAGCTGATCTTGGTAAGATAGCAGTACCTGGAGTTGATGCTAGTGCTGGTGAAGGTGCGTTGATGTTAAGTCCTGCTAAGTTACAGGCTAATGCGTATCAAGCATGGTGGAAAGATATTACAGATACTATTGGACAAGATGGCCCACTAATGCAACAAGCTAGAGCAGAAGGTGCTGTTCATAGTAATGTACTATCTGGTGTACAAGATGTTATGAAGCGTCTTACACTTAAAGGTACTGAAGCAGATGCTGAGTTAGGAGATGCTACACAAGATGCATTTACTATGGCTAAGGCACTTGAGTTAGGTAAGAAATTATCTGGTACTACAATGTTAGATGAAATGAATAGATTTGTATCTTGGCATTGTGGTAAACAACTTACTGACTTAGGTGAGGAAGCTGGACTATTAACTTCTGCTGAAGCACAGGCTTATCGGAATACTTTAGTTAATCAAGTTGATGGAGTTAGTACTGCTAGTCAACGACCATTAGCTTTTCAAGGGCCAGTAGGTCAAGCATTAGGATTGTTCCAAGGCTATCAGTTTAATATGATGCAGCAGATGTTTAAATACATTGGTGAAGGCGCTGGTAAAGATACTGCTACATTATTAGGCTTACAGGGAACTATGTATGGTTTGCAAGGTGAGCCATTGTTCCAAGCTATTAATGACCATGTAGTTGGTAACATGTCTGGTAATAAGAATCATACAGATATGTATGCTGCTGCACAAGGTATCTTGGGTAAGACTGCTGGTGACTTCCTAATGTATGGTGTGCCAAGTAATATTTTACAAACTAATATGTACTCTCGTGGTGAAATTAATCCTAGAAGCGTAAGTATATTACCTACTAAGATTGAAGACATTCCTACCGTAGCTGCATATAGTAAGTTAATTGGTAGTCTGTATGATACACTTGGTAAAGTAGCTGGTGGTGGCAATGTGTGGGAATCAGTTCTGCAAGGTCTGGAACATAATGGAGTAAGCCGCCCATTAGCAGGACTAGCTCAGACATTGCAAACTACTACTGGTAATGGAGTAGCTTTTAGTACTACATCTAAAGGTACTATTATTGGTAGTAATGACTTGCTTAGTTTAGCTACACTATCTCGACTTGCTGGTGCTAAGCCACTTGATGAATCTATTATTAATGATACAGCTTATAGGATTCAATCTTATGAAGCTGCTCAGAAAGTAGATATGCAGAATCTTATTGATACTATTAAGACTACGCAGATTCAAGGACAGCAAACAGATGAAGCTAGTCTAAGTCAGTTCACTGCTAAGTATGCAGCATTAGGAGGTAAGCAACAAAACTTTAATCAGCTGATGATGAACACAATGAAGTCAGCTAACACTAGTGCTGCTGCTAAGATTAATCAGGTTTTAAGTAATCCGTTTAATCAAAGGATGCAGACAATCATGGGAGGTACAGACCCTATGAGTTCTGGTCAAGCAGCTAGTACTGGTGGAATGATTAGTACTGGTATGGGTAGTACAAATGCAGTAAGTAATATCCAGAGTCAGAATTAGTAGGTAGTTAGTTAGAACTAGTAAGCTGTAAAAGCAATAGACGTAAAAATACCCCAATAGCCATTATAGCTAGAGGGGTATTTTTTTTATTCCGATTTATCTAATCGTAAAGCTGCTAACTGATCTGAATATTTATCAGGATAACGAACTGCTAACTTAGCAATATTAGCTGCCATAATATCATCTAAATCTATTTTAATTGTATCAGCTACTAGAATAATATACCAAAGTAAGTCCCCTAACTCTTCAACAATATTATCT
>Ga0209067_10000452_pt1 | contig 26052 bp, 31 predicted proteins | sample ColStrG_CSR_2013_FD_187199 | JGI IMG/M metagenome (GOLD analysis project Ga0209067, IMG submission 187199) | Freshwater sediment microbial communities in response to fracking from Pennsylvania, USA - Cold Stream Run_MetaG_CSR_2013 (SPAdes)... | ecosystem: Environmental > Aquatic > Freshwater >... | reverse complement strand
GAGCAACGAATATCTAATCATGTCCCTCAAAGCAGGCATCGTCGGCCATAACGGTTACAGCGGCGCGGAACTCGTGCGCATTCTTCACCGGCACCCCCACGTCCAACCGGTCCTGCTGGACCACCGCGACGACTCCGCCCCCCCGGTCTTCCGCCGCGCCAAGCCTTCAGCCCGCATCCCCTGCACCGCCGAAGCCGTTCAGGCCGAACAACTTGCCGTGGTTTTCCTGGCTACGGCGCCGGCTGTTTCCATGGAACTCGCCCCCGCCATGCTGCAAGCCCGAGCGCGCGTAATAGACCTGAGCGGGGCGTTCCGTCTGCGCACGCCGGAAAATTACACGGCTTGGTACAAGGAACCTCATACCCAGCCGGAACTGCTGGCCGAGGCCGCCTACGGGCTGCCCGAGTTTTGCCGGGAACGCATCCCCGCCGCGCGTCTGGTTTCAAACCCAGGCTGCTACCCCACAGCGGCCAACCTCGCCATCCGGCCGCTGGTGGAGGCTGGCGTGATCGACCGGGCGGCGGGCATCGTCTGCGACGCCAAATCCGGCGTCAGCGGTGCCGGGCGCAAGCCGAGTCTCAAAACCAGCTTCTGCGAGGTCACCGAGAACTTCTCGGCCTACTCCATCCTCAAGCACCGCCACGTCCCGGAAGTCCTGCAAATCTCGGGCCTGGAGGAGCGCGAACTCAGCTTCACGGCGCAACTGCTGCCCCTCGATCGCGGCATCCTGGAAACCATCTACTTCCGCACCGTGGGCGTCAACCACGCCGAGGACCTGCTCGCCATCTACGAAACGCGCTATACCGCTGAACCCTTCATCCGCCTCTGCAATCCCGGCCACACGCCCGACCTTCGCTCCGTCACGCGCACCAACTTCTGCGATATCGGAGTCACCTTCGACCCCAAAACCGCGCGCGCCGTGGTGGTCAGCGCCATCGACAACCTGGTGAAAGGGGCGGCCGGACAGGCCGTCCAGAACATGAATCTGATGCTGGGCTTCGCCGAGACTGAAGGCTTACTATGAAGCTATTGGTCAAGCTCGGTGGCACCCTGCTGGATGCGCCCGAAGCGCGCGACCGGCTGGCGGCGCAGATCGCCGCGGCCCGGGCCGCCGGCGCGGAAATCGTCGTCGTCCACGGCGGCGGCAAGCAGATGACCCGCTACCTCGCCGAACGCGGAATCGAGAGCCGTTTCGTGAATGGCCTGCGGGTTACCACGCAAGAAACTGTCGATGCAGTGCTCAAGGTTTTCACTGGCTCGGTGAACCACGAACTGGTGGCTAGCCTGAACCGCGCCGGGGCGCTGGCGGTCGGGCTTTCCGGCATCGATTCCTTCCTGGTCGAAGCCGAACAGATGGACCCGGCCCTAGGCGCCGTCGGGCGGGTCACGCGGTCCAACCCGGCGTTGCTGAACCTGCTCACTGCCAACGGATATCTCCCCGTCGTGGCTTGCGTAGCCGTTGACCGGCAAGGCCAAGTTTACAACGTCAATGCCGACCAGATGGCGGTGGCCTGCGCGGCGGCTTTCGGCGCCGGGCAGCTCGTGTTCCTGACCGATGTGGCCGGAGTCCTCGATGGTGCAGGCCAGGTTCGAGCCACGCTGACCGCGGCGGACAGCCGCCGGCTGATCGCCGATGGCGTCGCCACCGGCGGCATGCAGGCCAAGCTCAACGCCGCGCTGGCGGCGCTCGAAGCCGGCGTTGATCAGGTGCGGATTGCGCCCGGCGCCGCCGAAGACGTGCTCGGCCAGATTCTGGCCGGCTGCGATATCGGTACCCGGATGGTCGCCAGCGAGGTTCATGCATGATCAGCGCTCTCGAAGCCGACGCTTTCGTGGAACCGAAGGGCCCGGTCCACGGACTCACCGTGCGCAAGGCCGTGATGCACGACATCAAGCCCATTTTGGATCTGATTAACGGCTATGCGGCCCGGGGGGTCATGCTGCCGCGCACGGAATTCGAAATGTCGGAGGCCATCCGGGATTTCAGCGTCGTATATTCCGGCATGCAATTGCTCGGTTGCGGTGCGCTGCATTTCTATTCCCCCCAAATCGCCGAAATCCGTTCCCTGGCGGTGCATGAAGAGGCCAAGACCAAAGGCGTGGGCCGCAAGTTGGTGGAGGTGCTGGTAGAGGAAGCGCAGGTGTACGAACTGGACGCCGTCTTCGCGTTCACGTACGTGGATGAGTTCTTTCGGAAGGTCGGTTTCCATGTGGTGGAACGCGGTGTGCTGCCCCTGAAGGCTTGGAAAGACTGCTTGCGCTGCTCCAAATTTCAGGCTTGCGACGAGATCGCGGTGCTGCGCGTACTGCGTCCGGAGCACTGGCCGGAGGCTCGTCCCACACAATGGAGCCTGATCATGGCGTCGCCAGACGACCAATTCATCCAGATCCCGATACCCAGGCGAACAGGCTCCGGGCCAGACCCAAAAGCCACCCAGGCATGAGTGCCCGTGCTCCTTACTCCCTACCCCGAAAGGTGTAGGAAATACCCCCAATGTAGGGTCTCCAGACACCCCGCAAAATATCGAAGAAAAAATCTACGCTTTTCTTGCGTTTTCGATTAGACTCGTTTCTAGGGTATCAGAGCTTTTAATCCGATTTTGAGATCCTACTTCTTGTGAGGCAAACATGAGAGCGCAGACGGTTGACGTGAAATCCTCAACTGGACGGGTCCTTTGTTGCACCGTTTTCCGTCCTGGCGGTAAGAAACTGCTGGCGAAAGGCCATGTCATCAGCGAAGAAGATATTCGGGTGCTGGAATCCGAAGGCATGGAAACGATTTGGGTTACCGAGCTGGAGGAAGGCGAGGTCGGCGAGGACGATGCCGTCTGCGCGGTGGCCAGCGAGATGGGGTGTGGAAGTTTCGAGATTCGGCTCGCCGCGGGTGGCCGCGCCAACTTGTTGGCCACCGAAAATTGCTGTGTCCTGGTGGATGACGAACTCCTGAAACAGATTAACTGCCCCGCCAGTGTGGTCATCGCGACCGCACTGAATTTCAGCTATGCCGTTGCGGGCCAACGAATTGCGACCGTCAAGAGCGCGCCCTTCGCGGTCGCTAAGGATCAGTTGGACGCAGTCATCGGAATCCTCAAAGAGCGGGGACCCATCCTGCAAGCCCGGCCCGTCCGCACCCCGAGTGTTGGGGTTCTCTACACCGACCCCGTGGCTGGCGAGCGAGCCCGGCAGTTGTTCGAGAACATCATGCGCCAGCGCCTGGAACGGTTCGGCGTCAACGCCAATTTCGTTTTGGCCTGCACGGAAGATGAGAATTCCGTCGCCCGGTGCCTACTACACCTCTTGAGATCCAAGCCTTGCACGATCCTGGTGGCCTCCACCACGGCACCTGCTGGCCCGGAAGATGTAATCGGGCAGGCCATGATCAAGGTGGGCGGGCAGGTAGAACGGTTCCTGGCACCGGTAGAGCCCGGAAACCTGCTCTTGATGGCCTACAAGGACGAAGTGCCGATAATTTCAGCACCTGGTTGCTTCCGCTCGGCCAAGCCGAACGTGGTTGACTTGGTGCTTCCGCCGCTGCTGGCCCGGTATCACGTCACCGGCTGGGAAATTGCCAGCCTTGGCCACGGCGGGCTGTTGGCGTAAACAAGCTCCTCCACTCCTGGCGGCCTGTACCTCCGAGCAGGTCACGGGAGACTTTATGCCCGGGCGCTTTCCTCCGAGGCGCCCGGGCTCTTTTTCACCAGGAGATTCCCCGATCCCGCATCTCCCTCTCAATCTGCTCCCGCGATTCAAACTGAACCGCATCGATCCCCATTTGCCGCGCCGCTGCCACGTAATTGGCGATATCGTCCGTATAGAAGCACTCGGCGGGAAGACATCCCGCCCGCTGCAATGCCGCCCGGTAAATCTCCGGGTGCGGCTTCATGGCCCGGACCTCATAGGACAAAACCAAGTCGTGAAAATGGCGCAGCAGGTGGCCGTAGGTCACTCGCAGCATGGCGAAATGCAGGGCGTTGGTGTTCGACAGCAACAGCAGCCGGTATCGCGCCGCCAGCGCTTCGAGCATGCTCTCCGGGATCAGGATTTCGGTAAAGATGCAACTCCAGATTTCGCAAAACCGGTCGTAATCCAGTTGCAGGTCCAGTATCCGGGAGAACTGCTCGACGAAATCGTGCGGTTCCACCAGACCGGTTTCGAAGCGCTGCACCAGGTCGGTCCGCCCGATGCGCCGGGGAATCTCGGCGGCGGTGTAAGGGCAGAAGCCCTCCAGCGCGCGGTAGCCTCGTTTGAAATCGAAATGAACCAGAACCTTGCCCAGATCGAAGATGATGGCTTTGTGCATGAGCTATCTTCAACGATAACCCGCGGCACGTCGATCGGCCGAATCTACCGGGCGCCGGGTGCCATGCGGTTTCCAAGCCGCATCGTCCTCAAACATCGGCACTTCCGCCGATAAGTATCTTGTGGTGGGTCGTGCCAGAATTCCACGCCGTCTGGTCCTCCAGATGGTGGCGTTGCTGCTGTTAGCAGGGGCCCGCCCGATTTCCGCCCAACGCTATAGCTTCCAAAGCTACCGGCCGGAACAAGGCCTCGCCAACGCTTCCATAGGCGCGTTGTTCCAGGATCAAGCCGGTTTCCTCTGGGTGGGCACCCAAAACGGCCTGTTTCGTTATGATGGCGACCGTTTCCGTCCTTATGGCCGCGGCGATGGACTCCCGAGCAGTTATATCCTGGCCATCGGCCAGGCTGCCGATGGCCCGCTATGGGTGGGCACGTGGACTGGGCTAGCCTACAGTCGAGACGGTCGCTTCGAGTACCTGGATGTCGGCGAGCCGGTTAACGCCACCGCCCTCTCTTTCGACAGCCGCGGCCGCCTGTTCGCCGCCACCGACCACGGACTTATCCGCGTCGACCGGTCGCAGGGTCTGGCGCCGCCACGCTTCGTCTGGGTCAGTCGAACACCAGCACACAGCGTGCACGTCATGCCTGACGACAGTGTCTGGTTCGGCTGCGGCACTGGCCTGTGCCGGGTCGGTTTGAGTGGCCTGGAGGTGCTCGGGCCCGAGCGGTATTTACCCTCAACCCGTTGGACCAGCATCGCGCTTGATGGCCACGGCTCGGTCTGGGTGTCGAGCATGGACCATGTATGTTTTCTGCCCCACGGCGCGCGCATGTTCGCCCCCGGCCCCGAAGGATTACCGGAAGGCGGCATCCAGGGAAGCAATCTCTATGTCTCCGCCGACGGCGGCATTCTCGCGACAACAGCGGCGGGCCTGGCTATGTCGCACGGCGGACGATGGCGCATCATTGGTGTCCGGGAGGGCCTGCCGCCGGGCCAGATCACATCCGTCATCCAAGACCGCGAGGGATCGATTTGGATCGGATTCATTGGAACGGGCCTGGTCCGCTGGCTGGGCTACAAGGAATGGGAGAGTTGGACCACTGCCGAAGGGCTGTCCGACCCGATCGTATGGGCGACCGCTCGAGACAGCCAGGGCCGCCTATGGGTTGGACCGAACCGCGGACTCAACCGGCTGGAACTGTCTGCCGGACGGTCGTCCGTCCGGCGAGTGAACCCAGAGCTGGCCGGCCTTCCAATCACTGGGCTCGGAATCGGCCCGGATCGCAGCATCTGGGCGACGAGTGGCGACGGCAGCATGCTACAGATCGATCGAGACGGACGGCCATCCACGAGCTACGGACCGGCCGATGGCCTGACATCTTCCAAGCTGTATTCCCTCGCTTTCGACCCCGAGAACCGGGTGTGGGCGGCGGGCTTAGGCGGCGTCTTTAGGAGCTACGCTTTGAGACACGGAGTACGGGCTCGTTTCGAGAAGGTCGACGTACCTGGGTTAGGCTCCGAGGGTCATCTGTACCAGGTCTTCCGCAACCACCGCGGGCAGATCTGGCTGCCAACCCCGGCAGGTCTCCTTTGTTGGCAAGGCCGGGCTGGCAGAAATATGACTTGGCGGACGGCCTGCGCATCAATGCTACCTACCTGGTCACGCAGACGAGTGATGACACGTATTGGGTGGTCTACGCGGAGCCGCGGGGCATTTCGCGCTTGAAACTCGATCCGGGTGGCCGTGCCAGCGTCACCCATTACGACATCAGCAACGGCCCTCATTCCGACAACCCGTATTTTCTCGGAGCGGATGCTCGTGGTGCTCTTTGGGTAGGGACTGACTTGGGCGTTGACAGATTCGCGGGCGGTAAATGGGATCACTTCGGAGAGGCGGACGGCTTGATATGGGATGACACCGCATCCAACAGCTTCCTTGCGGACACGAATGGCGACGTCTGGATCGGAACCAGCCGCGGCCTCTCACGTTATCACCCGGTTGAGTCCGCTACCATTTCTGCGCCGGTGGTGATCACCGAAGTCGAATCCGGTGGCCAGCAACTGGGAACTGGCAGCAAAGTGCATCTCGGGTACCCGGCGCCGTCCCTGTCGGTGCATTTCTCCACTCTTCTGTATCGGCGCGAACGGTCCCTCGAGTTTGAATACCGCCTGCGCAATCTCGACCAGGCCTGGATTCGCACGCGCCAGCATGAGGTCCGGTACGCGAGTGTTCCGCCCGGCGATTATGTCTTTGAGGTCAGAACGCGCGCGCGCCAGGGAGGCGCTCCCGGCACCCAGGCCGAACTGACGCTGACTGCGGATCACCCATGGTGGCAGAGTTTGTGGGCCCTGGCGCTGGCGGCGGCCGCGTTTGGCGGCGTGCTGCGCTTGTGGTGGTCGTGGCGCATGATGGCGGTGGTCAGACGGAAGGCCGAACTGGAACAGTTGGTCGCGGACGGCACCCGCGAAGTCATGCAGGAAAAGGCTCGGGTGGAGGAAAAGAACCGCCAGATCCAGGGCCTACTGGAGCAAGCCCAACAGGCCAGCGAGGCGAAAAGCATGTTCCTGGCTAACATGAGCCACGAGATTCGCACACCCATGAACGGTGGCATTGGGATGACCGAACTGGCGCTCGACGCCGTTCCGGTAGCGCCCAGTACCGCGAATACCTGGAAACGGCCCGCAGTTCGGGGCTGTCGTTGCTCGGGGTGATCAACGATATCCTCGATCTTTCCAAAATCGAGGCGGGGAAACTGGATCTCGATCCGGCGCCTTTCCTGCTCCGCGATTGCGCCGTCGATGCTCTGCGAACCATCGCCACGCGGGCTTATGAAAAGGGGCTGGCACTGAACGGCGATATTTCCCCGGACGTGCCGGACGTCTTGATTGGGGACGCCGGCCGGTTGCGCCAGGTTCTGCTGAATCTCGCTGGAAATGCCGTGAAGTTCACCGAGCGTGGCGAGATAGTCCTGGAAATCCGGCTGGAGTGCCGCACCGCGGATTCCGTCGAGTTACACTTCCTGACGCGCGACACAGGTATCGGCATTCGGTCCGATAAGCAGGAGACCGTGTTTGAGAACTTCGCACAGGCCGACACTTCCACCACGCGAGTCTATGGCGGAACCGGCTTGGGCTTGTGCATTTGCAAACGGCTGGTCGAAAAAATGCAAGGACGGATCTGGCTTGAAAGCGAACTGGGAAAAGGGACCACGGTCCACTTCACCGCGCGCTTTGAGAAGGACCCTGCCACCCCCGATGTCACACCTGCGATACGAACGGATTGTGCGGACGCGACGCTCTCGTCATCGATAACAACGCCACCAGCCGGCGCATTCTTGCCAGTATGCTGGAAGCGTGGCGGATGTCTGCGGTCGCAGTTGCGAGTGGGCCCCAGGCACTCGAATTGTTGGATTCACGGCGGTTCGATCTCGTGATCCTCGATCCCGCGCGGATTGCCGTCGATCTCCTCGATTCGGTCCGGCGGCGGAATGCGCACATCCCGGTGATCGTACTGTCGGCCCGTGGCCGTGGCGACGATGCCGCGCAATGCGAGCAATGGAACGCCGCGCGGGTGACGAAACCAATTCGCCCCTCTGAGCTGCGGGCCTGCATAGAGGGCGCCCTGGGAATCCGGTGCGCTGGGCTGGAATCTCTGGCTGCCTCGGTTGTGGCGCCAGCCGCCGCGGGGGCGCCGTTACGGATTCTCCTGGCCGAAGACAATCCCGTGAACCAAAAGGTTGCCGGGCGCATGCTCGAAAGGTCCGGTTACCAGGTCGAGATCGTGTCTGATGGGGGGCTGGCTGTCGGGGCCCGCCAGTCGGGAACCTTCGATTTGATCTTGATGGATGTTCAGATGCCTCACTTGGACGGCCTCGAAGCTACCCGCGTCATTCGCAACTGGGAGGCGCAGACCGGGCACCCGCGCATCCCGATCATTGCGATGACCGCGCACGCCATGGCCGGCGACCGGGATCGCTGCCTCAAGCCGGGCATGGACGGCTACGTCTCGAAACCAATTCAAAAGAAGGCTCTGTTGGAGGCCATTGCGGCCGTGGCATGCGACCCGACGGGGTCGGTGGCCGGGTAGGCAGAATCACCGGATCACCGCTGGCGATTTCTTCCTTTTAAAGGCTTCGGCTTTTCGCTATTCTGAAACGCATGGGCAAACCCGTAACGTTGCTCGAGCGGTTATGTGGCCACGCAATGTCATTCGGCGCTCAATCGTTTGAGACAGAGCGCCAAGACGGCCGGCAAAGAGCGTTCGCGCAAATCGACGCCGCCCGCACACGGATCGCGAATTTCGAGGACGCCGGCTCCGATGCGAAAGAGTTGCGCGCCAATCTCTACGCCGCCACCGAAAAGCCGGTTCGCACGGTCATCGGCGGAAAGGTCTACATTCTCCATGTCCGCGTCCTCGAGAGTTCTGGCGAGGACGCCTTCGAGGTAAGCATTGATCCGGCGCCGAAACTCGATCCGTCCGTGGTACCGCCATTCACCGCAAAACAGGGTCAGTATCTGTCATTCATCCACAACTACACCAAGATCCACCGCTGCCCCCCAGCGGAGTCGGACCTCCAGTACTACTTCAGGGTTTCCTCCGCTGCGATTCACGATATGATCAAGACCCTGGAGCGCAACGGCCTCCTCGAAAGAAAACCTGGGCGGGCCCGCTCCATTCGCCTCCTGGTACAACCGGAGCACCTGCCGCGATTGGAGTAGGACGGTTTGAGGCTGACAGACTGACGAGGCTTGGGCCTTGGCTGGCGGACGATAACTCGACCGGTCTGGGCACGAATGGTTGTGCGGTCGCTATTCTTCTGTGCGGGTGGCGTGATCCGGCCGGAGCCGATGCAATCAATGGGCCAAGAAAGACGCCGCTTTCGACCGATATGACAGGAGAGGAGTGGCACATGAGCGCGAACTGTTGGGATTTGAAGAAATGCGGCCGGCAGCCGGGGGGTAGCAAAGCGTTGGAATTGGGCGTCTGCGCGGCTTCCACTGACGCCAAGGCTGATGGGCTCAACGGCGGGCATAACGGCGGTCGCATATGCTGGGCTCTGACCGGTACGTTGTGCGGCGGGAAGGTTCAAGGAACATTCGCGGAAAAGCTCGGGAACTGCATGGAGTGTGAGTTCTACAAACTGGTCCGAACGGAGCAGGGGAAAGGACTGCAGTCGTTCTCAGCACTCCAAGCTCGCCGCTGAACCGGCGGGTGGCTTGCCAGAATCGGCGGGCGAAAACCAAGACCCGCTACCCAAATCACGGCCGCTGTACAGACGGCAAGGACCCGTCGCCTGTCCCACGGACCGACCGCAGGAACTCCAGCCATGCCTCCATTCCCTCCCCTGTCTTGGCCGAGACCCGCAGCACCAGCATGCCCGGCCGGACGCGTTGGATGTTGCTCTCCGCCGCCGGCCAGTCGAATTCCACCGCCGCCGCCAGATCGAGCTTGGTGACCAGCGCCACATCCGCGCTGTTGAAGATGGTCGGGTACTTCAGCGGCTTGTCTTCGCCCTCGGTCACCGACAATAGCACCAGCCGTAGTTGCTCGCCCAGGTCGTAAGACGAGGGACACACCAGGTTCCCCACGTTCTCCAGGAACAGAAAATCCAGCTCGCGCAGTTCCCACCCTTCCAGTGCGCGGTTCACCATCTCGGCTTCCAAGTGGCATAGCGTGCCGGTGACGATCTGGCGCACCTTGGCGCGGCTGCGGGCCAACCGTTGCGCGTCATTCTCCGTGGCCAGGTCGCCCACCAGTGCCGCCACGCGGAACTCCGGTTGCAGCATCGTCAGAGTCTTCTCCAGCAGTGCCGTCTTGCCGGAACCGGGGCTCGAGACCAGGCTCACTACGCACACGCCCGCTTCGCGGAATCGCTCTCTCAGGGCGCGAGCCACTACGTCGTTGTGTTTGAGAACGTTTCGCCTGACTTCCACCAACCGCGGTTCGTTAGCCATCGGTCATCTCCAGAGCAAAGATCTCGAGTTCCTTACCGTGCCGAACCTCCGATGCCGGCGCGCCGCACTTAGCGCAACAAAACCACTGCTGCGATACGGCCGGTTGTTCCTCCCCGCAGGTCGCGCACCAGATGACGATAGGCACCTCTTCGACGATCAGCCTGGTTGCGGCCAACGCGGTACCCTCCCGCGCCATCTCGAAGCCGAAACATAAAGCCTCTTTCACTACGCCAGAGAGTTGACCCAGCCTGAGGTGGATGGCTTCTACGGTTCCCGTGTGGCGCGACGCTTCCTCCTCCACCGCTTCCACCAGGTTCATCGCCAGTGAGAGTTCATGCATGGGTTTCGTCAAACCGTCCAAACGCCGCCAGCGCGGCTTGCCCCAAGCTGATGCCTCCATCGTTGGGCGGCACGGCGCTGTTGATCCAGACCTCGCGGCCGGCGCCGGTCAGTTGGCTCCTCAGATCGGCAAGCAGCATTTCGTTTTGAAATACGCCTCCGGAAAGGACCACGGTATCAAATCCCGAACCGAGAGAGTTCACCGCGTCTGCCACCCCTTGCGCAAGGCCGCGGTGAAAGGCTCGCGCAATGGCCGCCGGGCTCTTCCCGCGCACGCGATCCTCCACCAGCCGGTCGAGCAGCGGGCGGAAGTCCAGCTCGTCGCCAACCAGCGGGAACGGATACCCGTCGGCCGCGCCCGGCTCTTGGCGCGCGACATGCTCCAGCCACATCGCCGCCTGCCCTTCGAAGCTGATGTGGCGCGTGAACCCCGCCAGCGCAGCCACCGTGTCGAACAGCCGCCCCATGCTGCTGGTGGCGAACGTACGCACGGCCTTTTGCACCAATTGCAGCGACTGGCGGTATCGCGCCGGGAAGGCGAAAGGCGCCGCGCAGAAGTCCGGCGCCCCTTCCAATTGCGCCAGAAACCCAGCCGCCGCCTGCACCGGAAACCGCGCGGCCGCGTCTCCTCCCGCAAGCACCGCGCAACGCAAGTGCGCCACCCGGCGGAATCCCTCGGCCACAGACCCGGTGAAAATCTCGCCGCCCCAAATGGTGCCATCGTCGCCGAAACCGGTGCCGTCGAAGCTCACGCCGATCACCGGTTTCCGCCACGCTTCGCGCTCGGCCAGCACCGAAGCCACATGTGCGCGATGGTGTTGCACCGCCCCCTTTTCCGCCGCCGGCAGGCGCGCCGCGTGAGTGGTGGAGGCGTATTCCGGATGGCAGTCGCGAACCACCAGCAAATCCTCCCAGCGAACGTCATACATCGACACCAGATCGCGAATCGTCTCCTCAAAGGCGCGAAACGCTTCGTAGTGATCCAGGTCGCCGATATGCTGGCTCACGAAGGCCTGGCCGTCGACCACCAGCGTGATCGCGTTCTTCAGGTCGGCGCCCACGGCCAGCACTGGCCGCGCCACCGGCAGGCGCGCCACCGCGCCCGGAGCGTATCCCCGCGCCCGCCGCAAGACCGCCGGCCCGTGCGAGCCCGCGCGCACCACGGAATCGTCCACGCGGCGCGCGATGGGCCGCTGCCCGATGAGAAAAGCATCGCAGAGCCCGCCCAACCGCTCCAGCGCGTCCTCGTCTTCAAACGCGATCGGCTCGCTTGACCGGTTGGCGGAGGTCATCACCAGCACATCCGGTGCGCCCTTGGCGAATAGCAGGTAGTGCAAAGGAGTATACGGAAGCATCACGCCGAGTTCGTCGCTTTCCGGCGCCACCGCATCCAACTCCACCCTGGCCGGCGCCAGGACGATGGGGCGCTCGGCCGCAGTAAGCATCGCCTCGGCCTCTGCGCTCAGTTCCACCAGCGAGCGCGCGACAGCGAGATCCTTCGCCATCACCGCGAATGGTTTCTCCTTGCGGAATTTGCGCTCACGGAGAGCGTGCACGGCGGCGGCGTTGCGGGCATCGCACGCCAGGTGGTAACCGCCGAGCCCCTTGATGGCCACGATGCGCCCGTCCCGCAGCAGGCCGGCCGTGCGCCGGATTGCTTCCCCATCGCCCTCCACCACTTCCCCGCCCTCGCGCAGGAAGTAATGAGGCCCGCATTCGCCGCAGGCCATTGGCTGCGCATGGAATCGCCGGTCCGCCGGGTCCAGATACTGGTGCCGGCAGTAGGCATCGAGCGGCCACGTCCGCATGGTCGTGTTGCACCGGTCATACGGCAGCCCGAGCACGATGGTGTATCGCGGTCCGCAGTTGGTGCAGTTGATGTAAGGATATTCGAATCGCCGCTCATCGCGTGCAGCCATTTCGCGCAGGCACTCGCCGCACACCGGCAGGTCGGGCGAGATCCGCACTGACGGGCTGTTCTCGCGCCGGCTTTCCCGGATCGTGAATTCGGTGAACCCTTCGGGCGTACCGGGCGAAACCTCTATCGACGCAATCCGCGCCGCCGGCGGCGGTTGTGTCTCCAACTCCCGAACAAACGTGTCCAAGGCCGCGGCCGCGCCCTCCACGTGGATCTCCACGCCATCTTCGCCATTCAGGACCCACCCCGCCAAAGTCCCCGCCGCCGCCAGCCGGAAGACAAACGGACGAAACCCGACCCCTTGCACCACTCCCTTCACGCGAATGGATCGGGCGTTCACCACACTCTGAGCCACTACAGCCATCATAATGTTGCGCCACCCGGTTCCCCAACTTGATGCTGTTGGGTCATCGGCCAGAAGGGAGCCTAACGTGGCCTCGGCGGCGCGGTGTGGTGGGGTGGTGCTGTACACAGAGTTTCGCCCGGTCAGCTAAGCCAGCGGCCACCCGAATCGCGGAATACTCTACCCGATCAGGGCCAAGCCGCCAAATCTTCCAGTACCGCAAGCGCTTCCTGTTGAACTGATCGGGTTGACATCGGCTCCTGCGTTCTGATAGAACTCGCGGGCATCGAGGGTGCAGGTGACCAAGAAAGACCTAGTTGGCAAGATTGCAGTAGACGCATCCATCACGCGGGCCCAGGCCGCCCGCGCCCTGGAGGCATTTCTGTCTGGGATACAGGCGAGCCTGGTACGCGGCGACCGGGTTACGCTTTCGGGCTTTGGCACCTTCGGCGTTTCCCAGCGCAAGGCGCGAAGGGTGAGGAATCCCAAGAGCGGCCGCGACATCGAGGTGAAAGCCAAGCGCGTCCCCAGATTCGCAGCCGGACTCGAGCTAAAATCCGCCATCGGGCGGCCGGAAACGTGAGCGCTCCCCACCGCGTGGTGATTGTTGGCGGCGGCTTCGGCGGTTTGTATGCGGCCAAAAAACTGGGCCGCGCTCCGGTGGCCGTGACCGTCATCGACCGCCGCAATTTCCACCTCTTTCAGCCGCTGCTGTATCAGGTGGCCACCGGAGCGCTCTCGCCCGGCGAGGTGGCCTCACCCATTCGCGTCGTGTTGAAGAAAAACCAGAACACCGAAGTGCTGCTCGCGGAAGTTATCGATATCGACGTGGCCAACCGCCGGGTGATTGTGCAAGACGGCGAAGCCCCTTATGACGATCTGATCGTCGCCACCGGCGCCACCCACCATTACTTCGGCAACGATCAGTGGGCCGGCCTGGCGCCAGGCTTAAAAACCATTGAGGATGCCACCGAAATCCGCAGCCGTCTGCTGGCGGCCTTCGAACACGCCGAGCGGGAACCCGACTTGGCCAAGCGCCGCACGTGGCTGAATTTCGTCATCGTGGGCGGCGGCCCTACTGGGGTCGAACTGGCCGGAGCGCTTGGGGAGATCGCCAACGACACGCTGCGCCATGACTTCCGGCACATCAATCCATCGGAAGCCAGAATTCTGCTGATCGAAGGCGAAGGCCGCGTGCTCCCCACGTTTCCTCCGGATCTTTCGGACAAAGCCGAGCGGCAACTGATTGCCCTCGGCGTACGTGCGCTCACCGGCGCGCGGGTGACCAACATCGATGCCGCCGGGGTCACCGTGCAGGTGGCCGGCCACACTGAACACATCGCCACCCAAACCGTGCTGTGGGCCGCTGGGGTGAGGGCGTCTCGTCTGGGGCGGGTGCTGGCAGATCGCGCCGGCGCCACGCTCGATCGCGCCGGACGCGTAATCGTGGAACCCGACCTGAGTGTCCCCGGCCACGCGGAGATCCACGTCATCGGCGACCTGGCCAGCTTCGGCCATCAGAACGGCAAACCGCTGCCCGGGGTGGCGCCGGTCGCCATGCAACAGGGCCGCTACGTGGCCAACCTGATCCGCAAAAAACTGCGCGGCGAGACCGTTGCGCCGTTTCGCTATTTCAACAAGGGCAACCTGGCGACGGTGGGCCGCAACAAGGCCGTAGCCGAGTTCGGGCGCCTGCACATCTCCGGATTCCTCGCCTGGTTCACCTGGGTCTTCGTGCACCTGATGTACCTGGTGGAATTCGAAAACCGCCTGCTGGTGCTGGTGGAGTGGATCTACAACTACATCACGCGCAACCGCGGCGCCCGCTTGATCACTCGCCCTTGACTCCCGCTTTCGGGTACCCCGCGTTGGCCTGCACTTCGCGAATCTGCGCCGTGTGCCGCGCCGAGTGCGACGCCAGCAGCAGCAGAAACTGGTACGCGTCCATCGGGCCAGCCGGACCGGGCGCCACGTGAACCCGCAACGGGTCGTCTGTGCTCTTGACGTAGGCGATGGTCTTATCCCGCCGCGAGATAAATTCCCGCGCCGCTTCCTCGGGCGTGGCGAACTTGCCGCTGGGCACAATCGGTTCCGGCGCCGTGGCTTTCTGCGACCGGTCCTGTACCTTGGCCACGATGACGTGATCCACTTCTTCGTTGGACTTTTCCGGGCGCGGCACCGCCGGCGACTTCAAAATCTGCTGGGCCGCGCCAAATATATAGTCCTCCGCCAGAATGATGTGTTCCGCACATTCCTTCACCGACCAGACATTCGGAGCCGGCTTGAACGCCCACTGCGCCTCGCTCACTCCTTGAAGGCTCGCCAGCATCGCCTTCTTGGATGACTCCAATTGTTCCACTAGATAGGCCCGCTCAGCCGCGTTCATGCTTCCTTCCGCAGCCAAGACCCGCGCCGCCGCGCACAACATCGCCAGTAAAATCTTCTTCATCGGTGGTTCCCCTCTCTACCATCACCCTACCACGTCACGTAGGGCAGGCCTCCGGGCCGGCCCCGTGGTTAAACTTTATTCAACCAAACATGAATTTTCTTGCATTCAACAAAATTTAGGCATATATTAACTTTATGAAAGACTCGCAGCCGCCCTGGTTGGAAGCCCTGGACGAGGAAGACGTCCAATTCCTCAAGCGGTTCGTCCTCAGCTCGGGCTCCCTCAAAGCCCTCTGCGACGAGTATGAGGTGTCTTATCCGACCTTGCGCGCCCGGCTCGACAGGCTGATCGCCAAGGTCCAAGCTGCCGACGACCCCAAAGCCGCCGACTCCTTCCAGCGCAAACTGCAAGTTCTGGTGGCCGAGGGAAAGATGACGTCCGGGTTGGCCCGGGAGCTCTGGAAAGCTCACCGCGCCGCCGGCGATGAGGGAGAAAGTAGACGATGACACAGCCATGGTTTGATCCGAATTCCTATGCCTGGATTCCGGGCACTGCCTACGGCGTAATCGCCGGATGCCTGGGCGGCCTGGTGGGGTGGCTTCTGCCGCGGGGCCGCGCCACGCGATTCCTCCTGCGCGCCTGGTTCGTGCTCTGGGCGGCGGCCGTGGCGCTTCTCATGGTTGGCTTGGCGGCTCTGCTGAACGGCCAGCCGTGGGGTGTCTGGTACGGCCTCTTGCTGCCCGGCGCGATCGGCACGCTGGTCGTAGGCGCGAACTCGGCCGTTTTATTGAAGACGTGCAGGCAGGTCGAGCAGCGGCGCCTCGCCGCCAAGGACTTGGTGTAGCCCGGCATTCCATACCATGCGGGCCCAGATCGGTTTCTCACAGCGGGCGCCACGTCATTTCCACGCGGATTGGTATTTCGTTCTTGGTGGGGATCGCTAGAAGCGACGGTGGATCGAGCTTGAAATCAGATAATGTAGCCGGAATGGTTCCCGATATCCGGGCCTCGTTCCCTTGAGTCACATGTTGGAAGGGTACCTGCTTATAATGCGCGGTCTGGCCGGCAAATTCCACGTCCAGATCGACGAGGATCGTTGGCAGTAAAGTCGCGTCGGCCGGCAAGCGAACCCGCACCGTAATCATTGGAAATTGAGCGCCGCGCGCGACTTGAATCATGTGCAGATCGCGGTTGCTGTCTCGCGAATCAAAGGACTTCACCGGTACCGCGATCAGAAAATCGCACTCTCCTGCGTTGCAAACGCCTTTGCCTCGCGCCGCATGGCTGACGCCGTCGATCTGGTGCAAGGGATGGGAGACATGATAAGTGATCGTGGATTCTCCGAGAACCCATTGGCTGCCAGCCAGAACTAACCAGGACGGACTTAGAAGCCAAAATGCCAGTAACACTTTCGTCTTCATAGCCCCTCCCTAAAACTTAATCGATACGGAGAGAATAGCCAGCCCGTAGGCTGCGCCGGTAACGATGGCGACTGGCGAGTGGAAACTGGCGACCCCATGTATCTTTTCGCCGCGGTTCCGTTGCTCGTAGGCGAGCGCACCCAGTATCGGCGTCAGGACCATCCCTGGGCCATGAATCCAGGCAAGAGCCCGATGCAGACGGATCGGCCCTCGCACGGTGGTCCCCGGCACCTTGGGCGCGAAGATGGCATAGGAAGCCGTTGTGAAATACAGACCCGCCGTCACCCCACCCAGAGCAGCATGCAACTCACGGCCGGACGGGGTGCCCCGCTTGCCAGCGGCCCCATTGGAAGCGACGAGCGTGGCGACCAAAGGAGCCAGCGTGATTAAGCCGAGCCGTTGATGGGTCTTCAACATATGCGACCGCTTATCGAGTCGCGCCTGCTCCACTGCGCTTCCCTTGACCTGATCTGCGGGAAAACCCAGGTCCCCCAGCGAAGGCACCACAGGATTGCCGGAGGCGGCCTGCAGAGCCGCGTCCATCGTCCGTTTCGCGCCGGCCGCCAGCGTCACCGTGACGGCTTTGTCGCTCAGTCCCGTCGCTGAGATGGAGACCTCGTAATCCCCCGCAGCGAGATCTGGCACGCTGTAGACCCCTGCCGAATTGGTTGTGACCTCCGTCACCTGACCCGTAGCCACGTTCTTAATTGAAATCCTGGCGCCGGAAACGACGGTTCCCGCCGGAGCGGTGATCGTGCCAGTGAGCCCGGCACCCGCGGCCTGAGCCTGCAATGGACGCGAGGACAGGAGAAAAAGCGCCAGAATTGCTACGCCAAGGAGGAATTTCGCCGCGTTCGGTCTCATATTCGGTCTCCTCTGGTCCCAGAACGTACCATACCAAACCACGAGCCGGAACCATGGAGAACCCCCACGGGTAACCGCAGGAGGGCCGGGCCGGGTTGTTTTTGTCGTGGGGCCAACATTTTGATGCAAACCTGCTGCCGTGGCTGGATACGAAGCAATCGTTGGTTTGAATGAGACTTCCGTGTCTCGGAGCAGTCGGAATAGTTGGCTCGGCGACAAGCTTGCCACCCTTGGCCGATCACCAGCGCGGCAAAATGGTTCAGGGTCAAGCGACACCCAGTAGGTGGCCCCTCCAAAAGGCATCCGATCGCCGATAGCCCTCACCCGCGCCCCCGCGCTATCCTGAACCCGAATGGCCTTGGCAAAGATCCGCTCCGGCTGATGATTCACGTTCGATCAGGGCGCTTTGGTCCAAGGATCACTCTACGGTTACGATGAGATTCGCGCGGCCGTGAAAACCACCGATGCCGAACATCAAGAATATTCCCGGTCCCTACCGGTTTTTCTTTTACAGTTTCGAATGTAACGAACCGGAACACGTGCATGTCCAGCGCGAGAATAAAGTGTGTAAGTATTGGCTGAGACCTTTGGCGCTGGGTGGCAACGACGGGTTTTCGGCGCGAGAATTGAATCAGATCCGTTCCGAGGTCGCGCGCCACATGGAAAAGATTCTGGAGGCTTGGCATGAGCATTGCAGCGAACGTTGAGGCCCGTATCCAAAGTGTTTCGGTCACCGACGACGCGATCTCCGCTCAGTTGGTGGATGGCCGGACGATTAGCGTACCCTTGGCGTGGTCGTGGCGGCTCTCCGAGGCGACGCCCGAGCAGCGTACCCGATTCGAGATCATTGGCAGCGGGTCTGGGATACGCTGGCCCGAGATCGACGAAGACATCAGCGCGGAAGGGATGCTCCACGGAATTCCCGCGCCCAGGCCTCGCAAAACGCTATCCTGAACCCGAATGGCCCGTGGCAAAGATCCGCTCCGGCTAATGATTCACGTCGTGGTATACGTGGTCCTCTTCCTGATCACCGTCACCGTGGCCGGGTGGGCGCTGAATGGCCTGCTCAACTCCTACCTGGTGTCCAACGTCGCCACGTTTCTGTTCGGCGCTGTGGTCGCCAATTGGCTAGCCCTGCGCATCTACGCCAACCGGCGACTCGTCGATGCCGGCCTCTGGCTGAATCGGGCCGCGGGCGAAAACCTGCTGCTCGGCATCGCCGGCGGCGCGGGTTCGGCCTGCCTGGTGCTGGCGCCGCCGCTTCTGTTACGAATGGCGCATCTCGCCTCCACCCCGGCCGACCAGCCCTCCGCCGGCACCATCGTGTTTGTGACTTTTCTGCTCATCGCCGGCGCCACCGGCGAGGAACTGCTCTTCCGCGGATTCGGTTTCCAGGTGCTGCTGGCCGATTGGGGCGCCTACGCCACCATCCTCCCCGTGGGTGTGGTCTTCGCCCTGTTGCACGGATCGAACCCCGGCGCCACCTGGTTCAGCACGGCCAATACCGCCGGTTTCGGCATCCTCTTCGGATACGCCTACTGGCGCAGCCGCGATCTCTGGCTGCCCATCGGCCTGCATTTCGGCTGGAACTTCACATTGCCGCTGTTCGGAGTGAACGTCAGCGGGCTTAGAATGAAGGTGACGGGCTACGAGATGTCGTGGACCGCCGGCCAGCTTTGGAGTGGCGGGGACTATGGCCCAGAAGCCAGCCTGCTGACTTCCGCGGTGCTGTTTTTGCTGTTTTTCTATTTGCGGAAAGCTCCCGTGTGCCGGCAGCCCTCGCCTCTGACAGACCCGCCAGCGGAAGGTGTGGTATGCGAAGCTTCGCCAGGGTTGAGATTATAGGGCTTGCCATCCTGAGCCTGCTGCCCGCCAGTGCGCCGGCCGGCCCTAAGCTGACCAACGACGAACGCATCGAACTGGTCCGCGGCCTCACCGCCGAGTACGCCACCGTCAAGGTGCTGCTGCCGCGCTCGAAGAAGGCCCTGGAGTTCGAATCCACCGGCAGCTACGACAAAAGCGCTTGGGACGCGATCGCGCGCGAAAGCGGTCCGGCCGCGCGGTCGGGCGACCTGGTTCAGGTGACCAAGGTGGATCTCGAAGACGACAGGATCGTCCTCCAGATCAATGGCGGTTTCAAAGGCGGCAAAAAGTGGTACCAGGGCGTGCAGATTGGGATGGGCGGCAGCACCGCGCCCATCTCGAACAATACCAACGACACCAACGCCCCCGGCGGAACCTCCATCGCCGTGCTTTTCCACAAGCCGCTGGAGCCCGTGAAGGCCACGGAGATCAAGAAACTGCTCGCGCCCGTGCTCGACTTCGAACGCCACAGCGTGACCGAAATCTACTCCGAAACCCTCCCCCCCGAGACCCAGAAGGCCATTAAGGAAAAGCGCGTGCTCGTCGGCATGGACCGCGAACAGGTGATCATGGCAGTGGGTCGCCCGCAGCACAAATCGCGCGAGATTAAGGACGGCCTGGAAACCGAGGACTGGGTCTTCGGCACGCCCCCCGGCAAAATCACGTTTGTGACCTTCAATGGCGACAAAGTGATCAAGGTCAAAGACTCGTACGCCGGCTTGGGGACTCAGGTGGCCAATCCGCCTGTGGTCCGGTAATGGATAACACAGGCATCATTGCCTGTGTGAGTTTGGCGTGCATCGCTGCCGGGTGCTCGCACCCGGCACCACCCGCGCCGAAAGCCGCCGAACCTGTTCGCATCACGCAGCTCTATACCAGCGCTTCCGATATCGCCAAAGGCGAGACGGCGTTGCTTTGTTATGGAGTGGAGAACGCCAAGACCGTATGGCTCGAGCCGCCGCGCCAGGAGCTTTCGCCCGCGCTGGCGCGCTGTGTGGAAGTGTCGCCTGCTGTCACCACCACCTACACCCTTACCGCCGAAGGAGCCGGCGGCACGTCCGCCACGAAGTCGCTGACCTTGCCGGTGGGTCCGCCGCTGGCCAGGATCGTCAACGTGAATGTGAGCTCGCTCGAAGTGAAGCCCGGCGAGCTGGTGAACATCTGCTACACGGTGGAACATGCGAAGACGGTGACCATTGCGCCGCTCGACTACGACGGCGGCGCCAGGCCCAAAGGCTGCGTCAGCGACCAGCCCCGCCAGTCCACCACCTACGTGATTACCGCCATCGGGAGTGGGGGCGATCGCGATCAGGAGCGGGTGACGGTGAAGGTTCCGTAGTGTTTTGCTAACGCCCGGTCATTCCCGGCGTCTATGCAGTGAAAGGGAACAGGATAGGCGCTATGAGAAACGAAAGCCTGTACTATGCCGCTGCCGCCGCTCTGGCGGTGGCTTGGCTCCTCACCCCGGCTCAGACCCACGCTGCCCGCGGCCGGAACTTCAATATCAATATCAACAGCGGTGACGCCGAATCCTGCGCCGCCTTGAGGGTAAGCGCCAATGGCGGCGGCCAGCTTGCCCAGGTGAACGAGAGCTTCACCCTGCGCAAGAGCGAAGCGTCCCTCCTGGAGCTGAATGCCGCCGACCACGGCCACATCGCCGTGCGCGGCTGGGACCGTGGCGAATACTCCGTCGAAACATGCAAGATCGCCGTGGCCGAAACCGATGCCACCGCCGGCCAGATCGTCCGCGGCATCTCGGTCAGCCACAGCGCCGGCCGCCTGTCCTTCAGCGGACCCACCACCGATAACGCCGACTGGCTGGTCTACTTCATCGTCCACGCGCCCAGGGATGCCAGGCTAGACCTGGAAGCCCGCAACGGCCCTATCGCGGTGCGTGACATGAACAGCACCATTAAGCTGCGCGCCACCAACGGCCCTATCGCCATTCGCGACTGCACAGGCACCATCGAGGCGCACACCACCAACGGCCCCATCGCGTTTACCGGCACTGGCGGCGACGTTCACCTCATCGCGCAGAACGGCCCCATTTCCCTAACTCTGGCCGGTGACACCTGGACCGGCAATCAACTCGAAGCCCGAACCATCAACGGCCCGCTCTCGCTTTCCGTTCCAGACACGTTCCTTTCCGGACTGCGTGTCGAAACTTCCGGCCACTCGCCCATGAACTGTAGCGCCGGCCCTTGCCACAACGCCTTCACCGATGCCAGCGCCAACGGCCGGGTGCTTCAGATGAACGGATCGAGCGGCACCGTGCGCGTCTCCACGGAGAACGGCCCGGTTTCCATTCACTCTTCCAAGAAGGCAAAAGGCACGATCATCTGACCTGCCGGCTGCGGATCTGCCGTCCACCGGACAATGTGTCCGGCGCCAATTCTCTATCTTGTTGAAAGCAATGTAGTTGACATTTACCTTGCGGCAAATCTGTCCGGTGCCACAAGACGAACCTTGATGTTCCGGAACCACGCCTCGGACGCGTGATTCTGCAAACTGATCGGACTGGCTTCCTATAGAGGCGTGGCCGCGCCCGAACCCTTCGGCAGGTTCGCCCGCAGCAACTTTTGGACCTCCGGCCGAGTGGTTTCAAACTCCACCACCTTGACGCCGTTCAACCAGTGCTCGACGTGCCGGCCCTTGACCAGCAAGCGGGAATGGTTGAACTCACCGATCTTCGGCTTGGCGTCGTGAGGTGGCGCAATCAACGAATACAGCGCGCCCGCCACTCGCCTGGGGTCCGACGCCGCATCCTCATTGTGGTCATCGGCCAGTTGATACTCCAGGCCGCGCGCCCGCGCCTGCCTTCCAGCCTTGTTCCTCCACTCGTCCACATTTTGGATCAGGTACTTCACACCCGAATTGCCGTCCGCCGGCAGCATCCAGTCGAATTGCAGATCGAACCAGCGGAACGTTTCGGCTGTGCGGACATCCTGGAAACCATCGGTTCGCACCAGCGCCTTGAGGCTGCCGTCCTCGATGGTCCAGCAGTTGGTCGGGAACGGCTTCCCAGTGACCTCCAGCCATCCTTCCGAGGTTTTTCCATCGAATAGGAGGTGCCATCCTTGGCGCCGTTCCTCCTCGCTTAACTGGTTCGGTTCGGCGGCATGCGCCGCCGGAACTGCCGAGAGACACCAGGCCCCAAGGACCCGCCATTTTCCCATCTCTTGATTCTAACTGCGGCCGGCCGTTATGATGCCCTGCATGACCCGATGGCTCAAGAAACTCCATACGTATGCCGGTCTGCTGAATCTCAGCATCCTGGTGGTCTTCGGGATTGCCGGGCTCACGGCCACATTCGATTCCCCGGAAGAGGCCCCGCCCCCATCCATCGCGCAGACCTACGACTTCCATGCCCCCGAAAACACCAGCGATTACGAGGCCGCTCTCGCGGCCTTCCAGTTCCTGAAGCCGCCGTTGGCCGAACCGCCGGGCAGGCCGGCCGTGCACCGCGACGCAGCCAACAACTTCGCCTTCGACCTCTATTCCGTAAATGGCAATCGCACCGTTACCCTGCTGGAAAAGGAAAACCGCGTGCGCCTGGAGGCGCAACCCAACGAACTCGGCGAGTTCTTCGATGGGCTCCACGCCACCACGATGAACTTCGCCCACACCGACCTGCGCATTCGTTTGTGGGCCTGGTACGTGGAATTCTCCATCTGGTCGCTCATCTTCATGTCTCTCAGCGGCGTCTATCTCTGGCTGGCATCGCGGCCCAAACACCGCTGGGCCCAGGTCTCCTTTGCCGCCGGCGGCGGCCTTTTCCTGCTGCTCTACGCCATCACGAGGTGACTATGTACCGCTACCTGCGCAACACTCACCTCTTCCTCGGGCTGTTCTGTAGCCTTTACCTGCTGATGTACGGCGTCAGTTCCGTGCAGATGGCACACAGCCACTGGTTTTCGATGCGGCCGGCGGTGACTGAGACGCACGCCGCGCTGGCGCCGGGGACCACCGACGCCCGCCAGGTTGCCCGCGAGTTGATGGACCGCTACGGCTTGCGGGGCGAAGCCGAACGGGCTCGCGTGACGCCGGACCAGCTCAGCTTCAACATCGCACGCTCCGGCACGGTCTACCAGATCGAGTATTCGCCGGCCACCGGCAACACCCACATTCGCGACAACCACGCCGGTTTCATGGGCATGCTGAACCGCATCCACCACGCCAAGGGCCTCTGGCACGACTATTGGGTCCTCAATGCCTGGGGCGCCTTCGTGGCCGTGGTGTCCGCGGCGCTGTTCCTGATTGGCGCCACCGGAATCTACCTCTGGTTCAAGCTGCACCAGGAACGGGTGATTGGCGCCATTCTGCTTGTGATCAGCCTCGGCTACAGTCTGACCCTGATGGTGCTGGCGCGCAGCGCCTGGTGAGCCAGAGCAACTAATACATCACCCATCCGCCATCCACATTCAACACCTGGCCCGTCATTCCGTCGCTCAAGTCGGAACAAAGGAACAGGGCCACGCGCGCCACGTCCAGCGGCAGGAGCCGGCGCTTCAGGCTTTGTCCGGCCACGAACTCCTTGGCCTGCTCGGGCGTGACCACGGCAGCCTCCGCCTCGGTTTTGATGGCGCCGGGCGTGATGCAATTGACGTACACATTGTGTTCGCCCATTTCCCTGGCTAGCGACCGTGTCAGCCCGATCACCCCGCCCTTCGATGCAACATAGTGGGACAAGTTGGCCACTCCTAGATGGAAGGTCACCGAGGAAATGTTCACCACCTTGCCGGAACGGCGGGCCACCATGTGCGGCATCACCAGTTTGTGGGTGTGATACATGCTCTTCAAGTTGATGTCCTGCATTTCGTCCCACTGGGCTTCGGTCATCTCCAGAAACGCGGCCCGCGGGTAGATGCCCGCGTTGTTGATCAGGAGATCGATCTGCCCGAACTCGGTTATGGCGGCCTCGACCGCCGGGGCGATCTCGGAGGCTTGCCGCACGTCTCCGGCGAAACTCCGCGCCCAACCGCCCGCCGCGCGGATGGACTCGGCTACCGCGGCGTTCCGCTGGGCGTCGCGATCCAACAGGAAAACCCGGGCGCCGTTCTCCGCAAACAGGTGCGCGGTGGTCTCGCCAATCCCGGTGGCGGTGCCGGTAATGAGAGCAACTTTCTGAGTGAGCAACATGGTCAATCCTGCATCATACCTCGGGGGTTGAGCCGTTTTGGGGATGGTGGCTTGAGGGCTCGGCTCAGAGGGTAGTACAGACAGTAGTACAAGCCGGTGCTGGTACTCTAGAGAAATGCGCGTGAATCATACACGGGAGCGCCTTGCCAAGGGCGAGGTGGTCTACGGTTGCGGGTTGCAGATTTACCGGTCTTCGGAAATTCCGCGGGCGTTTGCCGCGGCAGGTTTCGACTACGTCTTTATCGACATGGAGCACGGTTCTCTCAACCTGGAGACCGTGCACGACATGATCGTGTCCTCGAACCTGGCGGGGATCACGCCGATTGTCCGCGTGGGCGAAGTGCAGTACACGCTCTGCGCCCGGTTGCTGGACCAGGGCGCGCAGGGCATTATTCTGCCGCGCGTGGAAGATCCCAAGGCCTTGGAAGAGGCGCTGAGCTGGATGAAGTTCCCGCCCGTGGGCAAACGGGGTTACGGCATCAACCCCACCATGATCGACTACGAAACCCGCACCTTCCCCGAAATCATCGAGCACCAGAACCGGAGCAACCTGGTGGTGGTGCAATTCGAAACAACCACCGCCATTAGTCGCGCCGACGAAATGCTGTCACAGAAGGGTGTGGACATCGTCATGGTCGGGCCGGCCGACCTTTCGATCTCCCTCGGCGTGCCCGGCGAATTCGATCACCCGCTGATGATGGAAGCCATTTCCAAGGTGATCGCGAAGTGCAACCAGTACGGCGTGGTTCCCGGGATTCAAACGCGCAGTGTGGCCATGGCCAGACAGTGGGTGGAGCGTGGCATGCGATTCGTCGGTGTGGCGGCGGAGTACGTGCTGTTGCTGGAAAAGGCGCGGGAAACGGTGGCCCAACTCAGAGCGCCGCGTTAGGAGGAGTGATGGACCGGTTCCCTCTGGGATTCAATACCTATTCGGTGCGCGCCTTGCGCTGGCACGACGTGCCGCTACTGGAATACGCGGCGAGCCTCAAACTCGACGCTGTCTATCTGCAGGATTCGCTCGACCCGGCGAACAACGATCCGGCGCATTGGAAGGAGTTGAAGGAAACCGCTGCGCGGCTGGGCCTGGAACTCCACGGCGGCGATGCCGGGGCCTTGCCGCGGACACCGGATGGGATGGATGCCACACTCAAACGGATGCGGGAAGGCATCCGCCACGCCGTGGGGATCGGTTCGAAGCTGGTTCGCTTTCGCGTGGCCGGCGACCGCGCCAGCATGCCTCCCGGTCCGGTTGAGAAGACCATGGAAACCATGATCCGGACACTGCGCTCGGTTCGCACCGAGGCCATGGATGCCGGCGTGAAGTTCGCCATCGAAAACCACAAAGACCTGTACTGCTGGCAGACGCGCCAGGTGATCGATGGGGCGGGAAAGGAATTTGTGGGATCGTACCTCGATACCGGCAACCCGGTCTTCGTGATGGAAGATCCGCTGGCCACGGTCGAAACCCTCGGCCCGGTGGCCGTGATGCTGCACCTGCGCGATTCGGTGGTGTACGAAGCG
>Ga0209067_10000451_pt1 | contig 26073 bp, 14 predicted proteins | sample ColStrG_CSR_2013_FD_187199 | JGI IMG/M metagenome (GOLD analysis project Ga0209067, IMG submission 187199) | Freshwater sediment microbial communities in response to fracking from Pennsylvania, USA - Cold Stream Run_MetaG_CSR_2013 (SPAdes)... | ecosystem: Environmental > Aquatic > Freshwater >... | reverse complement strand
TTTTAAAAATCAAGTCGAGATTGATGTACCAGAAAATTTTGCAATAAAACTGGAATTCAACAATTTAGTGCACTAATTTAAAGAACATGTGATGTTATCTATGCTTTGATATTTTCAGAGCTATAAATTGTTACATTAACAATCTACATATGAGTGCAGCAGCCCAAAAAAATAGCAATTCGACGTTATCCGTTCTAGTCGTTGACGATGATTTTGTAATGCAGCGAATTATTGTGACCTTATTAAATGGACTAGGTCATTCTGGTGTAGTTGTTGAGGATGGCAGCATGGCGTTGGCGTGCTTGTCGCAGAGATCGTTCGACGTCGTCCTCTTGGATGTAATGATGCCAGTTATGGACGGACTTAGGGCGTTGGCGTTGATACGTGAGAAAGAGAAATTAACCTCGCTGCACCAGCCCATTATTATGCTGACAGGTCACTCTGAGCCAAACGATGTGATTAGGTTAAAGCAAGCGGATGCAGATGGTTACGTACAAAAGCCAATTGATGTGTCGGATTTAAAGGCGGAGTTAAATAGAGTCCTACTCCAATCGAGTAGGAATTAAAACGAGTATTACGGAAATGTACGAGGACACCATCGATGGGAAACGATTTAACGAAACTCAGTGCGACACCTGCGAAAACGGCTATCAGCCCGGAATTAAAACAATTCCTTGCCGCACCAGCCAGTGCTCAAGCGCCTAAAAATTTATTTTATAAAACTCCTATTTGGTCGCTGGGCGTTGGTATTTTTGAGAACCTACGCTTTAAATCAAAAGTGTATGTTATCTCATGCATGTTCCTAATTCCTTTGACGTTGACCTCATGGTTTTATTTCTCCAGTATGCTGGAGCAAATCCGCTTCTCGGCGAAAGAGAGACTGGGCGTTGAATACAATAAAGAATTGTTCCCTGTAATCGACCTAGCACAACAATTGAGGCGTGATTCCGTTGCTTTTGCCGTTACGGGTACTGCGCCCAGCACACTTGCAGACGTTAATGAAAAGTTAAAGGTAGCTCAAGCGCACCTTGCCGACATAGATAAGCGGTTAGGTACCGAATTAGAAACGAGTAAAGCATACGCGGAAGTTCAATCAGCGTATGCTAAAGCCACCTCGTCCACAGGTGATGCTGTGTTTAATGCACACACGGAGCATGTCGCAGCGCTCATTGCACTACTAGGTACCGTTACGGATTCTTCCAATCTCACTTTAGATCCTGATATTGCCAGCTTTTATCTAATGGATGCAGCCTTTGATCGCATTCCGAATATTGTAGAAAACACGGGGAAATTACGTGCTGTTGGAATGAAAGTACTTAAATCCGAGACCATTACGCCTCAGTTGCAACGTAGCTTAAGTGAGATGATTCCAATCGCAGAATTCCAGTTTGGTAACTTACGAGATGGATTAGCCAAAGCATCCAAAGTTGACTCATCCCTGACATCGAAAATTAATGCCGCCTCGGCGTTGGATGCAACAACAGCTTTTTTTAGCTTAGCCAGAAAGACCGTTATTGACACCCAGGTGTATGGCAGCGACTCACAAGCAACCTACCTAGCCAGTGCGAACAACACTATAAAAGAACAATATAGCTTAGCAAATCGGTTGACCGATTCGTTGGATGAGCTCCTCGTGAATCGAATCAATGGAATGAAATCAAATCTATATTTGATTTCAGCAGTTATAGGTATTGGTATTGCCCTTGCTGCTTACTTTTTCTATAGCTTTTATTTGGTGACAAATGGTGGTTTCCGGCTAATCAGTCAACACCTCAAAGAGGTTGCAGAGGGAGATTTGCGTAAGGCTCCCGATATCCCTCGGGGAAAAGACGAGATTGCGGATCTAATTCTCGATCTGCGCGATACCTACGACTCATTGCATGCGTTAATTAAAACAGTGCGCCATTCTGCCCGCGCCTTACATACGACAAGTAGCGAAATTTCTGCAGCGAGTCTTGATTTGTCAGCTCGCACTGAGGCTGCCGCCGCCGCGTTAGAAGAGCAAGCGGCCGCAATGGAAGAAATCGGATCAACCGTCGGCAATACAGCGGAAAAATCTAAATTAGCCGCCAAATTTGCAGCAGAAAATGCGCAAGTTGCCGAGAGCGGTGGCAAGGTCATCGGAACCGTCGTTCAAACGATGCAATCGATTGACGCCTCTTCCGCCAAAATCAGTGACATTATCAGTGTGATTGATGGAATAGCCTTTCAAACCAACATTCTGGCGTTAAACGCCGCCGTCGAAGCCGCCCGAGCAGGCGAATCAGGGCGCGGATTTGCGGTAGTCGCTAGTGAGGTAAGGAGTCTTGCCCACCGCAGTGCCGAAGCCGCACGTGAGATCAAAGAACTGATTTCAAATAGTGTTTCTCAAATAGCCAGTGGAACATCAATCGTTGAGCAAGCCGGTGTCACCATGCAAACGATGGTAACAAATGCCAAGCAAATTAATGTGTTTTTGAACGATATATCGACAGCGGCAAATGAACAAGCCGCAGGCGTTGGACAGGTGGGACAATCAATTCAATCACTCGATGAACAAACACAGCAGAATGCCGCATTGGTAGAAGAAACCTCCGCGGCATCGGGCGCGTTGACCCAACAAGCCGAAACGCTACAACGCGAAATAGCAAATTTTAGAGTTGTGTAGAGCGTAAGTTGAGCCTAATAGATATTCATCTTAAACATCGGAGATCGGGATGAAGCGCATCGACGATTTGCTCCTCTGATCTGAGGATAGGTATTTGCGCGGAATTAGCTATGGCAAGTCGTCGGATAATTAATTTCTTAGCCCCTTTAAGTAAAAAATGCCAGTCGCGCGGAAATCAAAGTGAGTAAGAAAAAATAGGCGTTAATCAATACACCTTGGCGTTCAATTACACGCGCAATTAAGCAGGGTTGTGGGTGGCACGCCAATATCACATACATCAGTACAGTGAGGCCTAATTCTCAACGTAAATAAGACCGATAACTTACTGTCCTCAAAGTGATAGTTCAGGTTGTCATCACAATGGAGGATAAGAAATGGTCGAGATTTCTAAAAAACTAGTCGGCTCAATTTTATGCATGAATCAACCTCACTAAAAAGTAATGCGTCGTTTGTCCCATTGCTTTGGGGAATAACGCTTTTTTCACTGAAATCTAGATTGTTAGGTTGTTTTGTGAAACATTAAAAATCAAAGTTAAGGCAAAGTTGAAATGATTTCAGCACCAATTCCTGCGAATGAAAGTGAGCGACTTGCAGCGCTTCGACAGTGCGCAGTTCTCGATACTTTACACACAATTGAATTTGACGATTTTACGAGACTCGCCTCAGAAATTTGTGGAACCCCGATAGCACTCATTTCTCTCATTGACTCCAATCGTCAATGGTTCAAAAGTAAGATCGGCTTAGACACCACCGAGACGCCACGTGATATTTCGTTCTGCGGACATGCTATCAACGGTAGTGAATTATTTGAAGTATCGAATGTATTGGAGGATGTTCGATTTCACGATAACCCATTAGTGACAAGCGATCCGAATATTCGGTTTTATGCTGGGGAACCATTAATTACCTCCGATGGTTTTGCAATTGGCACCCTGTGTGTCATAGACCGAACTCCTCGTTCCCTGACACAACCTCAACGCGATGCGCTTAGAGTGCTGGGGCGACTGTTAATACAGCAAATTGAGCTAGGAAACTCCTTGTGCAGAGAAGAAGCAATGCACGCAGAGCTTATAAAAAAATCGGCATTCTTAAATACATTGTTGAACTCGACTGATGTGGGAATAATTAGCGCAGATGCGAAAGGAACTATCACTAGTTTCAACTCTGGTGCGGCAAAAATATCAGGATACTTACCCGACGATATAGTGGGCAACTATCAACTGGCCGACCTATTTCGACAGCAGTCCCCAAGCGCCGAAAAAAAATCGAATAATAGTGAACCTGCAAACACCTCATGGTCTCCAGCTGATTGGCTACCAACGAGTGATAATTCAAACACTCAGGAGAAATTCGAATGTGTGGTGGTGGGCACTGCTGGTGAACCGACCCCGGTTAAACTAATTATTTCGCCTATTCATAATTCAGAACAAAATCCATCAGGAGTGTTGGTCATTGCAATTGACATTACCAAACGAATTGAAGCCGAAAAAGCAAAAGATCAGACTCACGATTTCTTAGCAAAAATTGCAAATCGAGTACCGGGAGTTATTTATCAATTCAAAATGGAGCCAGACGGACGTTCTAGTTTTCCCTATTCGAGTGGAGCCATCGAAGAAATTTACCGGGTTAAACCAGAAGACGTGGCAGAGGATGCAAGTCAAGTATTCGGAATTTTGCATCCAGATGACTATGAGGGTGTAGTGGCATCAATTCAAAAATCGGCAGAAGAATTATCGACTTGGATACATGAATATCGCGTGAAATTTAGTGACGGCACAATAAATTGGCTATTGGGCAATGCAATGCCCGAAATCCAAGCGGATGGTTCCATCGTATGGAATGGATTTATCACTAATATTAATGATCGTAAGAAATCAGAGAATCTGATTTTTGAGAATCAACGCCAGCTGAAAAAAATATTGGATACCTGTCCAACGGCCGCTAGGATCACAAAACGAGAAAGTGCTACGTATAGCTACTACAACTCACAGTATCTGCGAATGACCAGAAACGACGAAAATACAATCAATGATTTCGATCCATCGACGTATTACCAAGCCAATACATTCAAGGAAATACAAGAGATTCTTGTTAGAGGCGAGAACATTATCGATAAACTCGTTGAACTCAAAAAGCCAAGTGATCCGTTATTTGGCTCCAAATGGGTGCTCGCTTCGTATTTCAACATTGTTTATGAGAATGAACCCGCTGTACTCGCCTGGTTTCACGATATCACCGAACGAATTAGGTTAGATAAAATGAAAAGCGAATTTATTTCGACCGTAAGTCACGAGCTACGTACACCGTTGACATCGATTACGGGCACGCTAAGTCTGATTACTAATAAGGTGTTCGGAACACTTCCTGATCAAGCACATCAATTAATGGAAGTGGCACATCGTAATAGTTTGCGGTTGACCTACATGATCAACGACTTGTTGGATATGGACAAACTCGTTGCAGGTAAAATGACATTCAACATGCTCCAACACAGCTTGTTTCCGATTATCAGACGATCGATAGAAGATAACTCTAATTATCAACGTGAGCGTCAAGTAGGTCTGATGTTTTATGAGAGAACTGGTGTATCTGATATAAAACTAAAATGCGATGAGCAGCGATTTCTCCAAGTACTATCCAATCTACTTTCTAATGCCATCAAATTTTCTCCCGATGGCGAGCAAGTAACGGTGGATTGCTCATTTGTATCCGATAAACGCGAACACGTAAGAATTTCAGTGACTGATAACGGGTCTGGAATTCCAATTGAATTTCACCCGCATGTATTTAAAAAATTCTCCCAAGCTGACTCGTCGGACGTAAGACAAAAAGGGGGAAGTGGCCTAGGTCTCGCAATCACTCAACAATTAGTGGAACAGATGGGTGGGGAGATAGGATTTACGTCAACGCAAGGACAAGGCTCATCCTTTTTTATAATTTTTCCAGTTGCGACAATCGCATAAATTAGATAATTTTGGACTTTCGCTTCAGGCAAACAACTTCAGAGTTCGGTGGAAGTGAGCCATTCAAATCCCTAAAAGCCAATTAACGCCAACATGATTTTTGGTACTTACATACAGCCCACTGTATCGTCGGGAGTTATCCGTTGCGCGAGGATATCCGTTCTGTTTTTTAATCTTTAAAAATTCTTTAAGTTAAATAATATTTAAGTAACTAAATTCAATAAAACGGTACTTTATCCTAGTGTGATCGTGCATTAATGTGCAAATGTATTAGCTGCTTCGAATTCCAAATACTCACCCGAACGGATTCTAAAATTCCCAAGAAAGCTATGATTTCGATAGGAAGTGAGCTCATTTTATGCTTTCTACCACTTAAGTCTGCTAGCAACCAAACCAAGCGATTTATTTGAGGACGTGGGGAGTGATTTTTTAATAATAATTACTCTTAATTATGGTCAGTCAGTCCTGTCTCCGGTCGAAGCGTTGTTATCTGATAAGTAAAGATACATTCAATCTATAAAATTTGCGACAAATCCTAAAGTATCTGCGTCGGCGACATTCCTTAGTGTTGCGAGTTGAATCTTTGGTACAGATAATCGACCAAGATTGATTAATCGAACGTGTAATGTTGAAAATGCGACACTTATAAAGTCGTTCGATTATCACGTCAACTATTGTAATGACAGTGCGTAAAATTAAATTTCTAAGGATGACGTCATGTTGAAAGTTCTAAAAAATCATAAAAAGCCTACATTGTTAGCAGCCTGTATTGCAACATGGTTAGTCAACCCGCAATGTGCTTTTTCCATTAATGGGGACCAATCAGATAACCAAATCCAGAAGGTTGAAATTACCGGTTCTTATGTGAAACGCGCTCAGGCCGAAACAATTGAAAATGTACAGGTCATTACGCAAAAGGACATTGAACGGTCTGGAAAATCAACCGTTGCTGAACTATTGAGGGATTTATCCGCTAATGTTGGAAATAGTTACAGTGAATCCAGCGTAAATGGGGCGGCTCCGGGAGCTGCTGGAATTGGATTGCGTGGATTGAGTCAGAAAAATACACTTGTGCTGTTGAACGGACAGAGACTTGCAAATTATGGATTCGCCGAAAATTTGCAGGATACGTTCGTTGATTTAAACGTTATTCCGGCTAATGCGGTGGAACGGATCGAGGTCTTAAAAAATGGAGCATCAGCGATTTATGGGTCTGATGCAGTTGCTGGAGTTGTTAACGTTATCTTAAAACAAGATTTCGATGGTACCGTTTTAAATGCGAACGGGGGCACTTCGACTGATGGTGGGATGAACACCTTAAACGCAAATCTGACGACAGGTTTTGGAAAGTTTTCAGAGGATGGATACAGTCTCATGTTATCCCTTGACGCCTTTAAACGTGCTGAATTAACTGCAGCACAACGTTCGTTTACACGTAATCTGAATTACTCGAATAATCCTGATGGAACAATTACGCGAATTACATCGGGAACCTATCTTAATAATGGTGACTTAACCCAGCCAATGCGTGCCTTCCCAACGTGCGGAGCGAATGGCTTTCAGGGCATGATCTCTGACCCTTCAACCTACAACTATGGAATGGGAAACGGAACCAGCTGTGCGTATAACCCAGCAAGTCAGACCTCATTAATCCCGGGCGTCGAACGTTTTAACTTAGTCGCTAATAGTAAGTTTAAAATTACCTCTGACGTAAATGGTTTCGCCAATGTCTTTTATTCAAATAACCGAACCAATGCTATCGGCACCCCCAGTCAGCTTTCGAATACATCAATTGCGTTCGATCCTGAAACAGGTGGGAATCGGCCAGTATCGAACACACTTCCGATTGGAAATATTAGCAACCCAAATTCGGGCGCAACTCAAGATATTTTGTATGCTTTTCAGGATGTTGGCCTTAATAGCTACAAAATAGGCTCGCAAACATATCGTTTGGTAACCGGATTAAATGGTAGCGTCGGTGAGTGGGATTGGGAGGCTAGTTTGAATCATTCTGAAAACCACGTTTCCCAAACAACCTTTAATCTTGTTAGCGTTAGTGCGCTAGCCACGGCTATTTCAAATAATTCGTACGATTTCCTAGATCCATCACGGTCAAATGCGGTCACCAACTTATTGCGTCGTCAGGCCATTCAAGATTCTAAAAGCACGCTTGATACGGCAGGACTACATTTCTCGTCAACGCTAGCAACGCTACCTTCTGGAGTTCTAAACTACGCCGGTGGTATTGAATTTCGCCACGAGTCGTTGAATAACAATCCTGACAAACTTGAGCAAGCGGGTGATTTGTTAAATGTGTTTAGCTCAGAGGTCCATGGCTCGCGTTCTGTAAGTTCGGTATTTTCAGAAATTGATATACCAATCCTTAAATCCTTAGAAGCCGATCTTGCAATCCGAGGTGAGAAATACAGCGATGCCGGAAATGCTTTTGGTCCAAAATTAGGTTTGCGATTTCAGCCAACGACCGAATTTTTATTTAGAGTTTCTGCATCGAGAGGATTTAGGGCTCCATCATTGACCGAAATTAGCACGGCATCCGCTACCTACAACACTGTAGTTAGTGACCCCAGCGATCCATTACAACGCCCTAGTGAAGTTGTCTCCGGGATTCTGACAGCTAATTCGAAGTTAAAGCCGGAACATTCCAGTAATCTGGGCGCAGGTATAGTTTGGTCGCCAACTAGAGACCTGAACATGTCGTTGGATTGGTATCAGATTCAGATCAACAATCTGATAGCTGCACCATCCGCACAATACTTTGTGGATCAAAATATCAATGTCACGAGAAATTCAGGCGGAGCAATTGAAACTGTGTCGGCACAGTACCAAAACGGTTACCATCTGAGCACTGATGGCTTTGATTTAGACGCGAAGAAAATCTTCCATGTTATTGATGGTAGTAGATTGAGCTTTGAGACCAATTTAACCTATGTAAAGCACTACTGGCTCGAGAACGAACTCGGTGGCCCGCAAGTGGACAATGCCGGCAATAACAATCTAACAGTGTATTCCCCAACGCTTGGAGGCGCCTTACCTCATCTACGCGGCACCTTGGCAGCTAGTTATGAAGCTCAAAATTGGATGACTCGGGTTTCTAAAAACTACACCGCAGGTTATAGCTCACTGTGTATCAATGTTGGGGCATGTTTTGAGCAGACTCGCGTAGGTTCCCATTCGACAACGGATCTTTATGCAGAATACAACATTACGAAACAGGTTCGCTTATACGGCGCAGTACAGAATCTCTTCAATAGCCAACCGCCTTGGGATGCCTATTATGTCCCGTTCGATCCAACTCTATATGATGCGAGTGGTCGACTTGCTCGTGTAGGTATAGAAGTACATTTCTAACCACCAAATGATAAGAATAACAAAGAGGTTTATTGAGATGTCGACGTTTAAATATAAGGTGCAAAATAGTGGTTCGTTATTAGTTGCATTGATTGCGATATTTGTCACATCGATGGTTGCAGATGGCATAACCCCTGCGCTTCCAGTTTTGCAACGAGAGCTTCATGCATCTACAAATAGCATGGGTTGGTTTTACACCGCACCAATGCTATCTGCAGTCGTGACGTTACCATTAATTGGAAAATTGGCGGAAGTCTTCAATCGGCAGCGAATCCTTTTTGCCGTTCTGTGTATTGTCTGCTTGGGGATGTTGATATCCGCGTTGGCAAATGGTGCCGCACTGTTAATTATTGGGCAGATACTGTCGGGCATATCGTTGAGTCTTTTCCCACTCTCTGTTGGTATTATCCGAGATTGCTGCGCGGCTGATAAAGTTGGCCCCGCTAATGCGTTGGTCGGTTCTCTAGGTGCCGTAGCACCGATGGTTGGACTATTGGCCTGCGGACCAATAATCAATAATTTTTCATACAAGTGGTTATTTTGGGGGCCATGTGCGGCCCTAGGAGTTTGTTTGATTCTTCTATTCGCAATTCCCTGGAAAAAGGACAAAGATCCGATACATCGCGAATTAGTCGATTGGGCTGGCGCATTGTATTTGTCTATATCACTTGGAACCGGATTGTTGGCGATTTCACGAATTTCTGACAATGGCTGGTCAAATTCTGGTCAAATTCTTTTGTTTTTGATGTCTTTAGTCACCATGTTTACATGGATCTTTCATGAAAAAAAATCAGATCACCCTTTAATTAACCTTTCATTTTTCAATAATAGAACGGTGCTCGGATCAGGACTTTGCATGTTGGTGGCTGGCTATGTGATCGTAAGTGTATCTGTTGCGGTACCAGTCTATGCAGAGTTAAGCGAAACGCTCGGAGGACTAGGCGCGTCAATTGGCGAGACTAGCTCTTATTTTTTAGCAATGTCGCTCGCTGGAATGGCAATTACACCAATTATCGATATTGCAGAAAAGCGCATAGGAAGTCGTCAACTGATTCTTATTGCAATGTTATTTTTAGCCATAACTCCGTGGATAATCTCAACTTTTTCTATGGATAAAATATCGATTCTCGTAGGAATGGGTTCTATCGGCGCGGCGTTCACGGTGGTGCTTGTAGAAAGCATGAACACGATTGCCGCCAATTTTCCGGCAGATCAAGTTACTGAAATTAGTAGTTTAACCTGGGTGATGAAAAGCTTCGGTGCAACTCTTGGTAGCCAAGTGACAGCATGTGTAATTGCCATTGGGGATGGCACTTCAAACCAAATTCCGTCCGTTCACGGCATTTTTCATTCGCTCTCCATAACGGTATTGGCCGGAATTGCTGGCATCGTATTTGCAGTGATGATGCCGCGCTGGCGCCGAAGAATGATTTAGGCTATTTTGTAATGAACATAAATCAAATTGTGGCTGAGGTGCCGGACTATCAGGTATTTTTTAGTCTTGATGAAATGAAAGAACGTACGGACCGGCTTTGCAACAATTATCCTGATGCGATCACCCGCACCGCAATAGGCAAAAGCAGATTTGGAATCGAAATTGAAATGATCAGTATTGGTCATGGAAAGCATTCCGTCATGGTAGTGGGCGCCCCACATCCGCACGAATTAGTTGGAACATTGACGGCAGATTTCTTATTGACGTTTTTTTGCGAACAACCGGCATTCCTCTTATCGACGGATGCAACCTGGCATTTTATTAAAGCGATTGATCCTGATGGTGTAATGCTCAATTCCCCATGGTTAGCGCAACCTCTATCGCCGTCAAATTATTTTTCATCGTTTTTTCGCCCCCCATTGTGGCGCCAAGCCGAGTTTACTTTCCCATTTGCATTTGGTGAACATAGGTTTAGTGGGAGTACTCCAGAGAATAAAGCATGGGAAAAAGCACTGATTATGACGAAACCTGATCTGCTGTATTCCACACACAATTGTGAGTTTGGCGGTGTGTTTTACTTTACATCAGATGGCTTACCAGAGCTCGATTTTGAGCTAATAAAACTGACGCGAAAATATCGACTGACCGAAGATACGATTGGAGAACATGGATCAAGTGCAAAAGATGGTTTGCCAAGCGTTTTTACATTTCCTGATGAAATTACAGAATCTATTAAGGAAATGCAGTTGGGCGAAAGTAATGTACTAATGCGGACTGGTGACTCCAGTGCCGGCTACAGTGAAAAAAAATTCGGGACATTCTCTTTGGTTGCCGAGGTTCCTTATTGGTGTTTGAACAAACTCAAAAGGGATCTAGATGTCGGTTTCGTCGCAGAGAAAACAACCGAACTCATCGTTGAGGGCGAAAAATTGGTTGATAAATTTCTTCCACTTTTGCAGCACTTAGCTTCCAAAGAAGCTCAACTATTGCTTGAAGCACTCGATGTTCCAAGAATCGATGACGAACTCCACATCGGGATACAAGTCGGCAATTGCCATAGCGCCCTAACAGAGCTCTTATTGGCCCTGCGCAGGCCCGCAATGTTATTGAAATTAGTTGAAGTCGCTTGGCGAACTGAAAACTTTGTCGGTGCTAAAGATATGTTTTGCGTAGTTAATCAGTTTCATCGAGAATCATTAGCTGTGATCGAAGAAATGGATTTCCTACTACCAGTTCCACTTCAACAACTAGTACAACTTCAGATTGAAGCGGTTTTGATTACGCTAAAATACTTAAGATCGCAACCCTGTTAGTCTGATTGGTTAAGCTTTTCCTAGGTTATTAAAAATTCTTTGCTTATAAAATCTCATGGAAAAAGTACCGCCCCCTTTTAAAGCAATCAAGGTGAAATTGCTTTTAGTTGGACAATGCTCTCCATTGACTATAGGCACTATTGTAGACACTCTAGAAGAGGTAAATCGGCAGGCTAAGCAGACCGTTTTCCAGATTGAACTGGTCGAAATCCCAATGGTCAGTTGGGTCTTTCCCGCCAATATAACTAGTCTTCCTAGTGACAGTGCTGATTGGGTTATTCTCGCTGGTGATCGACTCGGTCAGATTGAAAATGAATCGATCTTTTTAGAGTGGTTGCCTCTTATTTCGAAAAAATCCCGAATCGTGATGGGCGTAAAATTGGGAGTATGGTGGATGGCTTCTGCCGGTCTTTTGGATGGATATTCTGCCAGTATAAGTACAGATTTTTATGACGAGTTTGCGCAAAAATTTGAAGCTGTTCGATTCAATCAACGTATGTTTGATATTGATACAAATCGCGTAACATCCGCTGGTGGATTTGCAACAATAGACTTACTACTTACCTTGGTTGCGCAACAACACGGTGCAGTAATAAGTGAAATGGTTCGTAATGCGCTGAATTATCCGCAAATTCGTAGTAAGCAAAAGTTGCAACACAATACCGATTTGTCTATTGAAGCACGAGCGGATTCTAGATTAATGGAAGCACTTCACATTATGGAAACCAATCTCTCTGATCCACTTCACTCAGGAGAAATAGCAAAATTGGCTGGGTTATCGAAGCGGCAGTTGGAACGTCTGTATAAGCTCTATTTAAAGGCCAGTCCATCGGTATATTATCTCAACCTTCGACTCCAACAGGCTCGGGCACAACTGGGTTTAACAACAAAATCTGCCGCGCAAATCGGCGCCGAATGTGGTTTTGACTCCCCAGGTTACTTTGCTGTTTGTTATCGCAAGAAGTTCGGCGTTACACCAAGTGAGCAGAGAAAGCTAAATGATTCGTGATGATTTTGGATAACTCACAATTAACCCACTCAACTTTGCTCACGAAAGTAAGTTTTAATAACGGCACCGTCGGCCCGACTTCACTAGGAGAATGATTAAGTTCATCTCGTGCCTTGGTGACATAGGCGCATTCCTAATATCACTTTAATGAAGTCAGTTTATTTGTGATTAGCCGCTACATTTAAAGGCTAGCTAAAAATTGACTGTTATTAAAATATGTTTTTGAGTGGGATTCTGTCAACGCTATAAATCGCGCTGAAATTAATTCTAAACCAGAGCGAACATCCGACCTCGTCTCTGCTTCACCCTCAGTACCGGGACGATCGCTAGTTGGCTAATTACGTGCTTCAACCTCTGCGTTAGCAACTACAAACTTATTTTCTTGAATGCGTGTTTTAGCCTTGGCATTACGAGGTGTTGTGTTTTGGTCTATAGATTAATCGCACCAAAGGCAAGCTAAACGACCACCTAACGAATGTTCAACGGTAGATATTCACCAATGCCGCTATGTGGAATATTCAATAAGTTTAAGGCAAAGCAAAGTAACCGCAAAACCCGATCAACTGCCCAGAATTGCGACGCCTCTCACAACTTATGATTGGTTAATATGTGCCAAAAGACCTCATCTCAAAAGCGTAATGAAACCCTAGCTGTATATTGAGCGATTCGGCATTAATTATGCTCAAGTCGGTTCACCAGCGAATCATGACAAATTCTAAACTTGATGTGTATCAACCGATATCATAAAACACACCAATATTTAGAGGAATTATCATGATAACTAGTCAAGAAATCGCAAATAAAGAAATGGTACGTAGATTCAATGATGAGCTAATTTCAAAGGGAATACGCGCTGCATTCCGAGATATTGTTTCTCCGAATTTTTTTGACCATACGGCCCCTCCGGGAAGCTCGGGTGCTGAAGCATTAAGCTATTTTATCTTCGATATACTTCGCGTCGCCATTCCTGATATTCAAGTCGAGATTCATGACCTAATCGCCGAAGGCGAAAAGGTCACAACTCGAAAAACATTTCGCGGCACGTTCAAAGCCGAGCTCCTAGGAATTGCCGCATCCAATAAACAAATAGCGATTGACGTAATTGATATTTTAGTCGTCCGGGATGGAAGAATTATCGAGCATTGGGGAATGAATAATTTCTTCCAGATAGCACAGTGCTAGTTCCGTTAAACACATTAGGCGTTGGGATATTACAAATGCGAGGCGCAGAGAAGTTCATGTAATTTAATGAATGGTTACCTTTTTCTCTGCGCCCGCTGCCGTCTATTATCGTGCACTGCTGAGCGCATTTTTTTGATGGTTGGACAAGCACAAAAAGTGTTGGAAATGATCCTTGGAATTTCTCAGATCGTACTAAGTAACCACCGATTAAAAATCGAAAATTTGATTCGTTAGCAGCTGTTTCTGTTGACTCGACACTTTGTCGCTGTTTTGATTTTTTTACTTGGTGAAATAGTTATTAGCAATGCTAATTGTCTGCCCTTACCGCCGAGGGTGGGAATCCGAACCTGGTCTTAAATCTCGCAGCAAATCGGGACGGCGAATCATAGCCAACATTGATTGCAATTTGTCCGATTGCTAGGTCTGTGACTTGCAGCAAAGCCACCGCCCGAGTCATCCGTATGTCGATCAATACCTGCTGAAAAGATAATCCCTGCTGCGCCAATCGCCGTCGTAAAGTTGCCTCACTCATGGCCACGAGATCGGCGACCTCACGAGCCTTCCAGGCTCGTCCAAGATCTTGGCAAACGATCGTGCGGACTCGTTGCGTCAAGTTGGCGTTTCGATCATTTCCGAACTTGTAGCCTTTATGGGCTAGCCAAATCAATACTTCCTGCACGCGATTCTCCGCTACTTTCTGCGGCACTTGGCTATGCTCCAGTTGAGAGAAGACTGCTCTATCGAATGAGGACAACAGGTCCGGTTCGATGTCTCTGATGGGTTGGGCGTCGCGAATACCTGGCACGTCGCCAAAATCCTCCGCGACAGTGTCAATGATGTATTGCGCCGGGTTTATCATCGTTGTAATGAACTGTCCACCAATTGGCGTGTTCATCAAATCGAAAGCTAGAGCTGTTGGCACCATGACTGCCTCGCCAGCATTAAGGCAGATCGTCCGGGGTCCACGCGTTATTTGTTTTCGTCCAGACCGAATCAAAACGATGGCTGGTCGTTCGGTCACAATTTTTTGCAGCACCAGTGTGGCGCAAAGGCGTGCTGTTGCAGCCGTGCTGATAATTTCAGTATTTGTCAATTCATTGATAATCCGAGACCCTGCCTTCATATTAAGTCAACTTGTTATCCAAAATGTATAGGGTACACTAGGTATTAGACAGTGACCACTAACGGACTTCGTGCAATGGTCTGACTAGTTGAAACTACGGCAAACTTCAGTTTCAAACAATACTTCGATTTCTAATAAGTTCCCATTGAAACCTATTGACGATCTCTAAAAGTCACAGGCAACACTAGCATTGATTTCCTTGGAGCGGCGCTGAAATTAAAAGCAGTTAAGTCAATTTCTAATTCCTGCGATCCCTACCCTAATAGGCAACTTAAGATTAACCCAAGTTAATTTTCTCATGATTAAATTTACTTGAATCCATTTAATAAATTACTTCGTATAAGTTTGTGCAATTCCGATTTTTAACTCTATTAAGGACGATCATGCGCACACTTCATACTATTTTATTTGCCGCGACTCTAACAACTCTTTCTACCTTAACTTTCGCTAGCACCGTTATGGTTGGTGGTCAAAGTATGCTACCGACGAAAGACATCGTAGACAATGCCGTCAATTCCGCTGACCATACGACACTTGTTGCTGCGGTTAAAGCTGCAGGGCTTGTTGATACCTTGAAAAGCAAAGGGCCATTTACAGTTTTTGCGCCGACCAACGCCGCATTCGCAATGCTGCCGGCCGGCACAGTTGATAATTTGGTAAAACCGGAAAATAAAGCCGCCTTAACTGGTATCTTAACCTATCACGTTGTGCCAGGACTCTATGATTTTAAGGCACTATCAACTGCAATCAGTAATGGTATGGGACATGCGGAACTAACTACCGTATCCGGGGGCAAGCTCCGCGTTTCCTTGAATGGCGAACACAATATTGTTGTTGTCGACGAGAGAGGAAATACTGCGAACATCAGTACATATGATGTGTACCAAGCGAATGGAATTATTAATGTTATCGACAGAGTGATGCTGCCTAAATAAAGAGTTACGTCAACAGGCCAAGGTACTGCAGATAAAATAATCAGCAGTACCTTTGCAGAACGAATATGATGGTAAAGGTAATAAACTTGTGGAATAGGAGTAGCGATAAACAGATTTGCGTAGGGTCTCCACTAGAGCCGAATTAACTATTCTTTAATTCGTCATTAGGGCTCAATCAAAACATAACTGTTGTCATTACTAGCCGATTTCAGAGCGGTCAGAGCATTAAACTAAATAAACAAATTTATTAATTTTACGGGGATAGTTCGTCCTACAACGGTTGCTCGATTTATCTTTGTAGTGAAGTCTCAAGAGATCGCGCTGAACTCTCGATAAATCAGAAAAAAATAGTTGATCAGGTACCGGTTCCTAGCAATTTACGCAAAGTCTTTAGTGACCAACTTGCGATTCTATTGAACTACAAATTTGTATTGGCTTTATGGATGCTCAGTTTGACTTTATTTCAGACGGTCAATTCGTTGCCGTGCAACCAGACTAGACTGATGAGTTCGACTCAAACGAGGTATGAAGATATGACTAAAAACACAAATGGTATCGAGAAGGTAACGAGTTACGCCGCCGATAAAGACATTCAACCCATGACCGACCACTCGCTTGAGCATTTTAGGTCGATCATTCAAGGGTCAGACGATGCCATTATTAGCAAGACATTAGAGGGGATCGTAACAAGCTGGAATTCGGGCGCACAATCAATTTTTGGCTATACGGCGCGCGAAATAGTCGGCAAACCTTTCCTTATTCTTATCCCACCGGATCGCATCGACGAGGAAATCTACTTATTAAAGAAAATAATTTCAGGCGAGCATATCGATCATTTTGAAACGGAACGCCTGCATAAGAACGGTAATCACATCAATGTTTCTGTTTCGCTCTCGCCAATTATGGATCGCAATGGGAAAGTGGTCGGTGCGTCAAAAATCGCACGTGACATCACCCAGCAAAAGAAGTTATACCTAGCCAATCAGATTGCCACCTCTATTCTCAGATCAACTGAAGATGCAATTATCTCCAAAACATTAATCGGTGTAGTCACGAGCTGGAACCCCGGTGCTGTCCGCATGTTCGGTTATTCCGAGGATGAAATGATTGGAAGAACTCTTGAAATATTATTCCCGCATGATAGAAAGCTCGAAGAGCAATTTATCTTGGAGCGAATCACTAACGGAGAAAGAATCGATCACTTTGAAACCGTGCGACGATGCAAGGATGGCTCCCTCATTGATGTATCAGTCAGTATTTCCCCTATTCGCGATAACTGGGGAGAAATTGTAGGTGCCTCAAAAATTGCACGGAACATTTCAGAGAGCAAAAAGCTAGAACAAAGTCTGCGTCTTACCAATAACCAATTAGAAGAGAGTGTAAAAATTCAATCTAAAGACCTCGCCGAAACCTATGCAGCTCTAATCGGTAGCAAATTTGATTTGGAACAATCAAAAAATGAATTGAGTCGACGCTCAACATTAACTTCATTCGATTTTTCGACTGAAGCCCATTCGTATCAACTAGAATTGTCACGACAACATAATCGGCAGCTCACTCAAATAATTAATATCCAGACAGAAATAGTTAAGCTGGGCCTTGATCTAGGAGGAGTAATGAATTTCGTTGTCCAGCAAACGCTCTCTCTCTTGGGTGCTGATGGTGCGGCGATTGAACTAGCAGAAGAAGATGAAATGGTCTATAGAGCTTCGTCTGGCATTGCGGAAGATCAGCTGGGATTAAGGATTAAAATCAGCGAAAGTTTGACTGGTTTATCCGTAATGACCGGTGCGCCTCTATCCTGTGATGATTCAGAAGTGGATTCGCGGGTCGATAGATTGGCATGTCAAAAAGTTGGATTGCGCTCGATGATTGTGATGCCTTTGAAGCATAATGGGATAACGGTTGGCGTATTAAAGGCGATGTCTGCTCTGCCAAATAAGTTCACTCAACAAGACATGTCTTTGCTAGGCATGATGACCGAAGTGATCGGAGCGGCCATGTTTTTTGCGGTCAAATACGACAGTGATGATCTATTTTTTAAGGCTACTCATGACGGCATGACGGGCTTGGCAAATCGTTCGCTGTTTATGGATCGATTAAGGCACTGTGCATCACAAGCAACTCGACATGAGCGTCTGTCGGGTGTTCTCATGCTGGATATGGACGGACTAAAACAAATCAACGACACATATGGACACCGCATTGGTGATACGGTAATCCTTGAATTTGCTAACCGCATAAATCACATAACCCGACAAACCGACACCGCTGCTAGGATCGGTGGCGACGAATTTGGTGTCATCCTGACGCCGATAGACGATATTAGTGGAATCGATTTATACGTCCAACGATTTATCGAAGAAATCGAATCTCCTTTTTTGTATGAGAACAAATCCTATGAGTTAAAAGCCAGCATCGGTTCAGCGATAATGCCAATTGACGGCACTGAGCCCGACAAGCTATTGCATATTGCCGATCAACGAATGTACGTTGTTAAACAGGCGCGGAAAACGAATGACTAAATCTAATAAATATTAGATAACTTGATCGAGACTAAAAAGTTCACTCGACATTAGCCACAGTGCGCGCTCCCAAACGAGCGTTGCGCTAATACTGTTGTAAGAAAAGATTGAACTATAGCTTCGATCTAATTAAAAAATGTCAGCCGACAGTAGTTCAAACCAAATTTTTGTTATTCGAGATAATATCCAATTCAACTTTGAGCCTGGCATTTTCGATTCGTTCTGCGCAGTTCACTAGTTGAAATTCATAACTTTGATTTTGCTTGTCTTCTAGGTTCGAAGGCAAGCTGTACTGAAACCAATAGCGAGAAACATAGTCACTGAAACTCAAGCATTCGTTGACCTCAAGGTAAGTTATCCCATGCTCGTAGCTTTATCCAATCTTTTGCCCATGTTTGGAATTTATCGGCGGGCATAGGACGAGCGATGCCATAACCTTGGACTAGTTGACATCCCATCTTTAACAAAGCGGCACCATGGGCAAGGGTTTCAACACCTTCCGCAATAACCTGTCTGTTAAATGCCATTGCTAGGCTAATAACGGCTGAGACAATTCCGTGATCTTCAACGTCGGTCAGCATGTCTCTGACAAAACTCTGATCAATCTTTAGCGTATCGACTGGTAGCTTACGCAGATAAGTCAACGAGGAGTAACCAGTACCGAAATCATCTAACGACAGTTTCACTCCGATTTGATGGCACTCTGCCAGTACTTTTACTGTCCGCGCCATATCACTTATCGATACGCTCTCCAGTACTTCTAATTCGAGGCAATCGGAATTTACATCTGGGTGCAGTGCAAGCGCTTGCCGCAAATCATTTAAAAAGTCGGGATGCATCAATTGATTTGCACTAACGTTGACGCTAACCTTTACAGGAGTGTTCTCTTTTGCCCACTGAGAGGCCATTTTCAAGGCATCTGAAATAACCCATTGACCCAGTGGATACTCAACAGTCGACCCCTCAACCTGCGGCAGAAACATCGCTGGACTGAGTACTCCAAGTATCGGGTGCTGCCACCGAATTAATGCTTCCACCCCAATGATTTCGCCGTTCGTTAAATTAACTTTTGGTTGGTAAAATAACCGAAACTCATCGTTCTCTATTGCTGAATGTAACCGCTGTATTGATTCCCTCTGTTGTTGTGCCTTTTGGTCACTATCTGGATCAAATAAATGATAACGATTTTTGCCCGCCTCTTTTGCACGGTACATTGCTTGATCGGCGTGACGTAATAAAGTGTCGGCATCAGAATGGTCCTGCGGGTAAAGGCTCACTCCAATACTTCCAGATACTTCCAGCGTAACAAGGTTTGTCGAAATGGGTAAGCTGATCGTGGCGAGTATGCGATCTAATATAATCGAACACTCTTCCGCTCGTCCACAGTCATTGATCAGCAAAACAAATTCGTCCCCGCCTAGCCGCGACAACGTGTCATCGGCGCGCAGAACTTGTCGAAGATTATTAACAATACCGACTAACAGCTCGTCGCCAGCTTTATGACCGTGACGATCGTTGACAGATTTAAAACCGTCGAGATCGATATAGCAAACCGCAAGTGTTTTGTTATGCCGATCGGCCCGAATAATTGACTGTTGAAGGCGATCCGCTAAAAGTCGACGATTAGGGGTTCCGGTCAACGGATCATAATGTGCTACACGATCCAGTTCAGCTTCATGTTCTTTTAGTCGGCTAATATCCGAAAAAATGCCGATGTAATGCTCAACATTCTGTTGATCGTCCTTTACGGAGGAGAGTGAGAGAAGTACGGGATATGTTTGCGAATTCTTGCGACAACTCCTTACTTCGCCGGTCCAAAAACCATTTTCCATGAGAGAAGTGAACATCCCGCGATGGTTTTGATTTCTTCGCGGTTGCGAAATAAGGAATTTGTAGGATTTTCCGATCACGTCATCGGACGTATAACCAGTAATCCGTGTGAATGAGGGGTTTATTCGGGCAATCAAGCCATCAGGGCTAACCACAACGATTCCATCGTAACTGCTGCCAAACACGGTAGTCGCTTCCCGTTGTGACATTTCAAGTTTTTTACGCTCCGTAATGTCCGTATGGGTTCCGGACACCATTAACACATCACCGTTTTCGTCCCACTCAACTATTCGACCCCGAGACAAAATCCACTTCCAATGTCCACTCTTGGTAAGGCAGCGAATTTCTTGTTCAAGAAAGGGTAATTCCCCCTTCAGATGTCGCTGAACGGTCGCCATTACCGACGTAAAGTCATCTGGATGAACATACTGCTCGAATTTGCCATTGGACACGTCAACTTCGTCCAACGTATACCCCAACATGGTCGCCCATCGATTACTTACCTTTAAGGAGTTTGACTGGACGTTCCAATCCCAATATCCCTGATCAGAACCGTCAATCACACGCGTTAGGCGCTTCTCTCGGTCAATTAAATTCGTAAAATTAGTTCTACTTTGAGTGATGTCCGTTAATGTCCCAACGATACGCGCTGGCTTACCACCAAAATCACGCTCGATGATTTTTGCATGAACCAAAACCCAAGTTCCGGCTAATTCACATTTTGGAAGTAACCGATATTCGAATTGAACTCTGTCGGAATCGCCTAGTAGAAATGCGTCGATAGTGCTCAGAGTTTTGTGTAAATCGTCGGGGTGAATAGATCGTTTAAAAAACTCAAAGTCGTGAGTATCTTCGTCTGGTGTGCAACCGATGGTATCCAAGTATTTGTCGGATCTGTGAATGAATCCGCTGGCAATATCCCAATCCCATAAACCATTATTGGTAGCATCCAACGCCAGTTGCAGCCGCTCGTGCTCTACCATTAAGGGAGTTATATCCCGCGCAATTTTGCATACCCCAATAATTTTTCCTGCATCATTGCGGATGGGTGATGCCGTTATGGACACGTGCACTAATCGTCCATTTTTATGGCGCCGTACAGTCTCAAAATGTTTAATTTTTTCGCCATTACGAAGCTGATCGAGAATGAAATCTTCTTCTGCGAACCTGTTAGGTGGAAACAGGGTAAGAATTGACCGGCCCAGAATCTCCTCAGCGGAGTAACCAAAAATTGATTCTGCCGCCTGGTTCCAACTGGTGACAACACCATCCAACGTTTTACCTATCACAGCATCGTTGACCGACTCTAAAATGGCTTCGACCAATTCAGCTTCAACTTTTCCAGCTAGATTAGGCCAAACATCACGTTTACCTGCGGTCACATCCCTAGCGACTGAAATCACTGAATCGATCTGGCCTGATGCCGATCTTTCTGGAATTAAGCGTGAATAAAAGTCTCTGCTCCCTGTAACACCCGGATAAGTAAAAGTAATATCGTGCGGCTCTCCTGTCTCAAACACCCGTGTTAGCGCCTCATCCCACTGTTCAACTAAGTCCTGCGGCATTCCCATTTCATAATTTGTCTTACCGATAAAATCTCGCGGCTTACGACCTGTAAATTGTTCAATGGATGAATTCACGTAGGTATGTCGTAACTCTGAATCGAACATGGCAACGATATCGACATGGAAATCAATAAATTGAGATGCATATCTTTTAGGAGGAAGCTGGCCCATCGATTAACCTCACCTATTAAGTTAGATCTAGAGTAATACGTCGATACGTGACACCTATGGAACGCTGACAGGATTAATTTTTGTGAGACCTAATTCTACGACTAGTGATTTTTCATTCTTCACACAAGCTAAGTTGCATTAATTGGAGTTCACAAATTAATTGCAAATAACAAAACATCAGTTTAGGCGTAACTCGATATTAAACAATGCCCTAAATAGGGCATTTGAGCCGTTAAGATTTTAATTATTTATATTTTTTGAAAGTTTAGTCGTTGATGGTGTGGCTGAACGAATTTTGTTGTTGCTCGATTTTAGATATCGACATAAGTAGTGATATTGTCAATATTGATTCTTGGTAAGGCAGCAGACAGCCGTTAGCCTGATCGGCAATCGCTAAATATTAATAATTATGGTGAGTGAACTCTATTGTAAATTTAGGTATTCCGCAAAAACGTCAATTGGTTGTGGCCGAGCAAAATAATACCCTTGACCAAATTCAATTCCCTTGGCTTTTAATATGTTCATTTGCTGTTTATTTTCGATTCCCTCGGCAACGATCTGCGCACCGACAGCGCGGCCGATACTAACAATTTCTGGCACAAGTGAAGATCTCACTGATTCGTCTTCGATATCTCTTACAAAACTACGATCAATTTTTAAAATATCGGGCGAGATATCTTTAATACTTCCTAAATTGGAGAATCCAGTACCGAAGTCGTCGACAGCAAGGAGAAAACCCGCATCCCTCAATTTCGCCATTTCAAGTAACATCGTGTCTTGATAGTGCTGTTCCAGCACTTCCAATTCAAAACGCAGGCCTGAGTGAGGATACAACTGCAACGATTCTTCAAATAATTTGCATACTTTGTCGCTCACCATATTGTTCGGAAAAAAATTAAAGGCCACCTTGAATTCGTCAAGTTGCGGTAATTTATGCGCTAATTCTTTGATAGCTTTACGTACCACCAGTTGATCCAATGTCCATGTAAGATTTCGTTCAATAATGGCAGGAATCGCAACATCCGGAAATATCACTGAATTGCCTACGCGTAATCGCATCAATACCTCACATCCAATTGGCCTACCTGTCCCGAGATCAATAATTGGCTGGTACATACAAAGAATATTTTCTTCAGTCAAAAATTTTTCAATGCGATATTTTAATTTTCCCCAGCGCATAAACACTGGCTTGCTGGCATAAAAAGTCAGAACACTAATCAATAATCCTGTTGCCCAAGCAGTAATTAATTCAACGCCGTAATTCCTCCAAAATAAATTGAATGGGATGATCGTCTGAACAAGAGTGGTCTCCCCAACCCCGCGTCTAACCATTACAAACGTCAAACTTTTCCATTCAAATTGGTGCATGCTCGCTTGAACGAATTCAGGTAATTCAAATTTTTTCTTCCAAGATGGCGGTAGTTTAGGGCTACTCCAAATAGTGACCAATTTATTGGGAAATGCATGTTTCAAGGAACTTATACCGGTTGCTAAAATTCCGTCCATCGCTAACGGGTTGATCACGACATTAAATTTTCCCATTCGAACAATTGTCGTTTGAACGTCTGGTTGCGCAATCAATAACTTATCAGTCTGGACATTGAAGAGCATGATTTCGCCATTAGGCGCAGAAACAATTGCATCTGGCACAGGAACTGCAACGGATGACGCCAGTGGTCCCGCTATACTTGTACAAACTAGATGAGCGTTTTCGTCAAAAATACCCACATCGCCGATGTACCGTTTCTTGAAAAGCAACTCACGGATTTTTCTCAAGCCAATCTCAGAACAGGTTGCATCAAAGTTTTTGTTCAATTCAACTAAGGTTTGATAAGTCTCAATCCTAATCTTTGCAAATTCGTCCAATGCAATCCGTTGCTCACGATCCATATCATTCCACTGACTAAGTACTGCAACAGCACCGATCGAAGGTAATAGAATCAAAACACAGACAATCGACACCGCAGCTGCTGCTTTTTGTGCATGGTTAGCAATGGTTAATTTCAACATTGGGCAAGGAACTAAGTAATTTTTTACGAGATTCAACACGCTGTTTAAAAAAGTATTTCGTTAGATTAGCAGCTCTTGGTTGCATGTCAATTGACGATTTTTTACGCTATCACCTAGTCTTTTTGAGAGGCTTTTATTCGCATTGGTATCCGACCTGCCTGTAAGAATGATTGCAGCACTACTGAACTAGATTTAGCAATCCGAAAAAAGAGTCAATGTAAATTTCGTATGTGGTTTAGCGTACCGATATTTCTGAGAGCACGCGCTAACATCACCAGTTGTGTTATGCAGACACTTACGCTAAACCTGTTGCTTTCGGCACTAATAATGTATTTTCAGGAGATAACGATGGCCATACTATTCAGATCAATTACCGCGCTTGCGATCCTGACATTGTCAGCACATGCTGTGGCGCAGATTACACTTTACGAAGATGACGGATGGCGTGGCCAGACCGTTTCAACCTCTCGCGAAGTCGTCAACTTGAGTCGGTATGGTTTTAACGACAAAGCTTCTTCGATCATCGTTGAAAGTGGCCGATGGAAAATATGCGATGACGTCGCTTTTGGTGGTAAATGCATGATTCTGCAGAAAGGGAATTATTCCTCGTTAAGATCAATGGGAATGAATGACCGAATCTCCTCCGTAAGACCGGTCAATCATAACGACCATTTAGACAATGAAGCACCGGTGCAAACCGAACCGGCCTATGAATATCGGCGTCGTCCGAACGAAGACCTGTTTCAGGCCCCAATTACCTCCGTACACGCGGTATACGGTGCTTCTCAGCAGCAATGCTGGATTGAGCGCGAGCAGGTTAATGAACAACCGCATACCAATGTCGGCGGGGCAATCGTTGGAGGCCTCCTCGGAGGCGTTATTGGTCATCAAATAGGCGGCGGCAGAGGTCGTGATGTTGCCACTGCGGGTGGCGCAGTAGCAGGTGCAGTGATTGGTTCAAACATGGGTGACAATTCTGGTTCAAACTATTCAAGAGATGTTCGGCGCTGTCAAACGGTTCCAAATAAAGAACCGGACTCATGGGATGTAACCTATAACTTTCGGGGACGCGAGCACTCAATGCAAACACGCTATGCGCCAGGTGCATCAATTCTTGTTAACCGCGATGGTGAACCTAGGCAATAAAATTTCCCTAGCCTCTTCGATAACACAATCGAGGACTAATATCGACGCGACATCCATATTGGGAGCAGTTGGTCAATTGAGAAAAAATAGCTACCCAAAATTTTCTTAATCATTTTGTAAGTGTCCATTAGTGACTGAGTTAATTTTGCGTGATATTGCACCAATTGCGGCGTTGCAATACCGGTTTTACTTACTACAATCAGAAAAGGTAGATTCATTACACATCGAGTACTTTCGCACAAGGGTTTAGTCAAGGGCTATGCTTAAAGAACACCAACGTCTAGTCAACACCGCGTTAAACCAACAATTAGAATGCGAAGCAGAATTTGCACAGCCCCAACTTTATCGTGGTGAGCAATTTTACAAACTGTTTAAGCAGCATAGTGCCATTATGTTGTTGATCGACCCACACGCTCGGTTAGTTATCGATGCCAATTCAGCGGCGGCAAAATTTTATGGATACGCGCTAGATGTTTTAATAGGAATGAGCGTCGAAAAAATTAATGCGCGGTCCGAATCCGAAATGCAGGCTCAGCGTCGCTCTGTACTTGAAGGAAATTGCAACCAATTTCTAGTGGAACACCGTTTATCGAGTGGCGATATTCGCACGGTAGAAGTGCTCACATCTCCAATTAATGTTAATGGAACTACTTTTCTTTTTTCAATAATCCAGGACCAAACAGAAAGGCTAGCAACGGAGAAGAAACTGCGCTTTAGCGAGGCACTGTATCGGAAACTTACAGAAAAAATGCAGGATGTAATTTGGGTGATGGATGCAATCGTACTTCAGTATCTATACGTAAGTCCTTCAGTGACTAACTTATTGGGCTACTCACCAGACGAGATTATA
>Ga0209067_10000448_pt1 | contig 26319 bp, 43 predicted proteins | sample ColStrG_CSR_2013_FD_187199 | JGI IMG/M metagenome (GOLD analysis project Ga0209067, IMG submission 187199) | Freshwater sediment microbial communities in response to fracking from Pennsylvania, USA - Cold Stream Run_MetaG_CSR_2013 (SPAdes)... | ecosystem: Environmental > Aquatic > Freshwater >... | reverse complement strand
GTGCGGGGCTGGTGGTCGCTTTCGCCTTGCGGGCGGGCGGCGGCACGTTCGAGGCGGGCGATGCGTGGTTGCTGGCGGCGATTGTGTGCACGGCGCTGGGCTATGCGATTTCGGCGCAACTGAGCGCGCAAATGTCCGGCTGGGAGGTGATTTCCTGGTGCGTGGTGCTGGCGCTGCCGGTGACATTGCCCGGCGCGCTGATTTTGGCACCCGCGCATCCCGAATTGGTGGCGGCAAGTTCGTGGGGGGCTTTTGTCTATCTGGGCGTGATGAGCATGTATGTCGGGTTTTTTGCATGGAATGCGGCGCTGGCGATGGGCGGCACGGCGCGCATCTCGCAGGTGCAGCTTTTGCAGAGTTTTGTGACGCTGGCGATCTCGTCCGTGTTGAACCATGAGGTGGTGACATTCGAGACTTTGTAGGGGGATCATATCTTTGAGACTAGAAAAATGCCGGTGGCCCGAAGGGCATTTGAAGTTTTAATTCAAAGAGTTATGGGGCGCAGCACGGGCAAAAATCGCCGTGGCGGTTTGAGACTGAAAGTGGCCGATTTTACCCGGAACCCGGACGCCAAGGAATCGCCACCGGCCACTAGCGGCCAAAGCCAACCATTTGCCGCCATTGAGTTTTTCGCGGCAAGGGAGGAATGGGAAAATATTCCCGACGCGCAATCGGCAAAGTTTGCCAACAAAACTTCAAATTCGAGGACAAAAGCAACAACGCCTTGAACTATAAAAACAATCTGCCGACTTCCTGAAATTGTTTTGTACAGAGTTCTGTCCAAATTCGTTCAGGGTTTTGCCCAAACAATGGTGGCATCATGAAGTTGGATAGCGTTATTATGCTGCTGGACGATGCCCGTAACGGTTGCCGTGCATTCTGGTAAATCGTCGATTACAAAGCCCGCGTGGCACAGGCGCATTGATCGCTTCAAGGCGTCTTTTTCCAGAGATTGCGCATCAATAAAAAACTGGGCTCCCGGAACTCGGCAGCGCATAAACAAACTACCACCATCCTGAATTTGACACTTACCGACAGTCACCATCTCTCCGGACAGATTCTTGCCATCAACGACAAGGTCAACAATATCTATCGGCTTTGGAACTAACGCACCTGCGAGTGCAGCCGACGAATACAAAACTGACGCCACAAAAAATGAGCAAGTCTTCATATTGATCTCTCTGTCCAAAATACCCGACCGTGAATAATCAATCTTTCCGCCTCGGCCCGGTCTATTGTCTCCTCGGGATACAAACTCTTATTATCGGAAATCAAAGAAATAGTTCCATCGGTTTTTTTCAAAACACGCTTCACTCGCACGTATTCACCCAACGACAAAATGTAAATAGCGTCTTCGTGTATTTCGGTCTTTGACCTATCCAGCAAAACGACCGCTCCATCTTTTATGGTCGGCTCCATGCTGTCGCCTTTTATTCTGACGAATTCGACGTTTGCAGGATTGATACCAAATTTCCTTAGACCGCTTTTTAAAAACGGAAATTTTTCTTTGGAAGATTCGTTCGCGAAACACCCGTGACCAGCGCTGGCTGCCACACTCGCCAAGGGAATCATAACAACGTCCGAACTATCATCTATGGAAGTGTCCTGATTTTTGCTATCAATATTGATAGCTCTCTCCCCAGATATTAGCCACTCGAGCGGCACGTCCGATGCTTCTGCGATCATGGTCAGTATGCGCAGCGGTGGAGCATTGCCCTGCAAATATCTATAGAAACTTGAACTGGAAATGCCAGTTCTCTTAATCATTTCAGTTGGCCCGCCAACTTTAAGCACAAGCGCGTCAAGGCGAGCTTTTACAGCTCGCTCGATTTCGTTTGGTTCGCTTTCCTTATGACTCCCCACTTTGGCAAATTTCCTATTATTGGCTTGACCAATACTCCCAAATATGGGAGCATCCAACAAGTTTGAACTCCCAATATAGTTAACACGCCCCGTCTGGCGTGTCATCTAAGAGAAGCACAATGGCAGGCTGGCATCATCAGGACATCATTGCGGGCATTCGCAAGCGCGGATCATCGATCACGCGACTGTCCGTCGAAGTTGGTTTCGCGCGAACGACGCTCTGTGCATCGCTATATAAACCGCACCCAAAGGCACAACAGGCCATTGCGGATTTTCTTGGAGTAACACCTCACGACATCTGGCCGCAGTGGTATGACAAAGCAGGCAAGCGCACTTCCAACAAGCCGGAGGTGCGCCAATGAAGCTGTGGTTGACTGCTCGCGAACTTGCTGAAGCAAACTTGCCGGAATTGCCAAAATCACGAAACCATATTTCTCAACAAATCATATCGGTAGCGAACGAAGAACATATCCGGCTGGTCAAAAGTAAAAACGGACGGCCATTAAAATTAGTTGATACGAGCGTTCTACCGGAACCTGCCCGCGCCGAACTGGCGCGCCGCGCTCGCAAGGCGACTGACGAACAAGCGCTGATAGCATCCGGAAAGGAACTGGCTCACCGTCAGAAGGAATATTTTCGCAAAGAAGTTCTGACGTATCGCAGCCGCGAAGTCGCAGCGGCGCGGTTGACCATCCTGCAGGAAATTGACCGCATCGCTATCTATTACAGCAGTGGCCGCACGGCGGCTGTGGCCATGTTTCTTAAATCCTATTCAAGCGGTGCTTTGACTAACGAGATCAAAGCAGCAGCAAGGATTGCCAATGATCGCGGGCGCGGCCTGTCACGGGCAACCCTGTTTCGTTGGTTATCCAAGCGGCAGGAATCCGCGACTGCGCTTGTGCCAAAAATTTCAGGCCACCTACCCATCAGACCTTCATGGCTTGATAACTTTTTGCCGTTCTGGCAACGACCGCAGAAGCCAGGCCTTGCCGAGGCACACCGGCAATTTGTAGCGCAGTGGCAAGGGCCTGGTCCGGCACCATCGTATGCCGAAGTCCGCAAGGCGGTGAAAAAGCTCGAACATCTTGAGCGCGACAAAGGTCGTTTCGGTAAGTTGGCACTTCGGGCCAGCCAAGCCTACGTCACCCGCGACACCAGCGACCTTTTGCCCTGCGATGTCTATGTGGCGGACGGCACCACCTTTGACGCCGAAGTGGCGCATCCGATTCACGGCAAGCCGTTCAAGCCAGAAATCACAACCATCGAAGATGTGGCCACGCGGCGCATCGTCGGCTGGTCCGCTGGCCTGTCAGAAACTGCGCAGGGCGTTGCCGACGCTCTGCGTCGGGCGGCCCAGATAGGGATTCCTGCGATCTTCTATACGGACCGTGGTTCTGGCTATGTCAACGATAGGCTGGGCAATGACCTGACCGGCGTGTTGGCCCGTTTGGGCACCACCGCCAAAACGGCACTGCCCTATCATTCATGGTCGAAGGGCAATGTTGAGCGCCTCCAAAAGCACTGGATTCCTCTGGCCAAAATCTATCCCACCTATCTGGGCGCGGGCATGGACAAAGAAGCCGCGCAAGCCGTGCATAAGCGGACGCGCCGCGACATCGCGCTTTTTGGTCAGTCGAAGCTGTTGCCGGAATGGCCAGAATTTGTTGCTGCGGTTGAGGCTTATATCAACGACTATAACAACCGGCCACATCGCTCGCTGCCATGGGTGCGCGATGAGCTAGGGCGTAAGCGCCACATGAGCCCCAACCAGTTGTGGGATTCGAAGGTGGCTGCGGGCTGCGAAATCATTCCGGCCGAACCGTCAGAACTGGTTGACCTGTTTTATCCAGCCGAAATTCGTGCAGCGCGGCGATGCATCGTGTGGCGTGGAACCAATCGCTATTTTTCCAACGACCTCGACCGCTATCACGGTCAGGATGTCTTCGTCCTGTTCGACGTATTTGACGCCTCCAAGGTGTGGTGCCGAGAAGTTGAATTGGTAAATGGCGAGCGCAAGCCTGGCCGCCTGATTTGTGAAGCCCAGTTTGAGGGCAATAAGACCCGCTACTATCCCGTGTCCGAGCTGCAAATTGCCAGTGAAAAGCGAGCCAAAGGTCGCCTTCGCCGTTTGCAACGCAAGGTGGACGATGCCGAGGCCGAACTGCGGCCGTCCATCATGTTCGAAGCGCAGCCCGTTCCGGTTGCTGCCAATCCCTATTTCCCAGATCAACCCGCTGCCTCCCTGGCGGGTGATGCCGCCGCGCCGTCTTCCCCCTGGCGCGGCGGACTTGAGGCCGCGTCTGCGCCAGACCCTGTTCAGCGTGACAGCGCAGACGTGGCCAATTTCACCGCCCCTCCCAGACAGGGGCCAGCTTTTGCTGACGATGAGGATTTTGCCGCGTGGTGTTTGGCAAATCCAACACAGGTCAGCGACATGCAACGCGAAGCCATACGCGACATGCTGGAGAGTCCGACAACGGTGGATGAGCTTCGGCGGCACGGACTGGATTGTGTGGCCCTCGACCGGCTCACGAAACAGCGAACCCGGCACACCGAAGCGGTCTAACCCATAGACAAGGTAAATATAGATGAAAAATCATTTTGTTGAAACCGAAAACACCAACCGTTTTAAAATTGCGCTCAAGAACCTTGAGCGGCGCGGTGCTGCTGAATGCAGCCTGATGGTGGTTGACGGCGCACCTGGCCTCGGCAAAACCACGGCCTTGGAATGGTGGGCCACCCAGAACAATGTTGTGTTCATGCGGGCGCTCAAAGAGTGGTCGCCAAACTGGTTCCTCAATGATCTGCTGGCCAAGCTGCGTGTGTCGCCGCAACACAGCTTCCAGAAGAATTATTTCATCGCTCTGGAATCGCTGTTGCATCGGCAGACACAGGCGGACTTCGCCAAGAAGCCTTTCGCGGTGGTGATTGACGAGGCGGATCACGTGAGCCGCAACAGCCGGATCATCGAGACGATCCGCGACTTCTCCGACAATTCGGGCATCGTGTTTGTGCTGGTTGGCATGGGTAAAATCCGCGACAACCTGACGGCCTTCCCGCAAGTCTCCAGCCGCATTTCGCAATATGTCCGGTTTGAGCCTGCCACTAGAGCCGACGTTCGGGCGCTGTATGACGGGCTTTGCGATGTCGCGGTGGCCGACGATCTGGTTGAATTTACCCATCGCGTGACTGGCGGATACAACCGGGAAATCAAAGAGGCGATTGCGGTGGTTGAGCGCATCGGCAAACGCTGCGCCGACAATGGCGCGCGCGCCGTCGCGCTGACTGATCTGGCCGGACAGGTGCTGATCAACGACCGGCGCACTGGTTCACCGATCCGCGTCCCGATGATTGGCGGTGCGTCATGACTGGCCGCGCATATTTACAGCAGTCCATGCTGGCAATGATTGATCAACACGGCCAACAGACCACGGTTCAGCTTATGGCGAACTTGGAGCGGTCGCGCAGCAAAACGTCCAGTGTCGCCAGCAAATTGGTGCGTCAAGGATTTTTACACCGCACTGCTCCTGGAACATTTGACCTCACGGATATGGGCCGTGATCATTTGGCTGCAGGCGTCGAATTGTTGGCAGGGCCGCGCGGGCCGCGCCCGCCCAGCCCTTTGGTGCCACATCTTCAAGATGATTTCAGGCAGCGGGCATGGACTGCCATGAGAATAATGGGCCTGTTTACGCTGCCCGATATTATCCTGCGCGCGGCCTGTGCAGCAGACGGGGAGACGACTGGCAATCTGCGGTTTTATGTCAATCGCCTGATTGAGGCGGGCTATGTGCAAGAGACCCAGCGCCGCTCGTTCAGCCATATGAGGGGCGACAGTTCTAACGGCCACAAGGTTTACAGGCTGATCAAGGACACTGGCGACCTTGCCCCGCGCGCGACTGCCACCCGCTTCGTCGACTTCAATGTTGAGGGAGCGACCCGTGGCTGACTACGAGCAGCTGGCCGGGCGCGAACTGGAAGCGCTGCGCAATGCAGTGGCCAGTTCAACCATTGCCGAAGTGGCGTTGCGGCTGGGCTACAGCCGCCCGTCTGTCTCGATGGCGCTGGCCGGTAAATACATCGGCGGCACCAAGAGGATGCGCGCCCGCATTATCGAAATCTTCCTGGAAGGGGTTTTGTGCCCGTTCCTCAATCGGGACATCCGCTCGGCTGAATGCAAGAGCCAGCGCGAAACCCCGCTCCCGTCCGGCCCGCGCGCCGCCATCGATCATTGGCGCGCCTGCCAGCACTGCTGTTTCAACCCCGTCAACTACGCCAAGCCCAATAGGGAGCGCGCCCATGCCGAATAAATTGCTGCAATCCACTCTGAATGACGTGATCGAAAGCATCAAGCCCGCCAAGCAATTGGTGCTGGGCGAACGTGCAACCAGCGATCTGCGCGCCATCCTGAAAACCTGTCTCGATCTGGTGGTTACGCTGGAAGAGTTGAGCGGCACTCCCCTGCACATTCCCGACGATGCCCTGACCTGCGCGATCGCAGACGGCATCGCCAGCGGCACCATCGTGCTGCACCCCGCTTTCCACCGCGCCCAGCGCCAATCGTAAAGGAACCTTCCGTGGCTAAATCCAGCATCAAATCCAAAATGCTCGGCGTCAATCTACCGGTGCCACAAAACCGCGACGAAGCGGCTAATGCCGTGCGCGCCATCGGCGAGCTATCGCGTCAGATCGCGCGCATCGAAGCAGATATGAATGACACTATTTCCGCCCGCAAGCTGTTGGCTGCGGCTAAAGCCGCTCCATTGCGCGAACAGATCAACGCCCATACCGAAGGGCTGAAAGTCTGGTCAGAGGCTAACCGTGTCTCTCTGACCAACGGCAACAAGGTCAAGTTCTTCGATCTGGGCACCGGGAAGATTTTCTGGCGGCTGCGCCCGCCCAGCGTGCGCATCTCGAATGTCGAGCGCGTCATTGAGGCGATCAAGTCTCTGGGCTTCTCGACGTTCCTGCGCACGACAGAGGAAATCAACAAAGAAGCGCTTCTGGCCGACAAGGACAAGGCGCGGCTGGTTGCCGGAATCAGCATCGGATCGGAAGGCGAAGACTTTCTGGTTGAACCGTTCGAAGTCGATCTGGAGGCCAAGCCATGACGAACACTACAAATATTGCTGGCAAATTTTCCGACGAGATTGGTGATGTCACCATCAAATATATTGAGCCTGACGCGAAACTCATTTTTGCCATGGCCGTCGTCTTGTTGTCCCAAGGCCTAAGCATCGCCTTGATAGGTCAAGAATTGTCTGGGCAACCGTTCGACGTGGAACCCATCTGTCAAGCCGTTCGCGCCATTTTTCCGGAAGCAGTGGCGAGCGTGAAGGAGCAGAAATTCACCGCCGGTCTGGAGGGCGCGTGATGACGAACATCCACCTGAAACACTCCAATCAAAATCCAGCCTTTTATACGGATGAATGGGGTAATCGCCACGTCGTCGAAATCCTCAAATTCGACGGCGACCAGGCCCGCGTTGCTGTCTGGAAAAAAGGCATCACGCGCGATGAGGCCGAAAAAATTACCGTGCCTGTTTCTCGGCTCAAACAAATCAGGAAACGTTCATGAGCACCTATCCGGGAATGCGCTGGAGCGCAAAAATTTATCTGATCGCAGACGCCACCGGCGAACAGCGGGTGCTGACGATCGACAGTCCGGTGCCGCTGCCCGCGCCGCAACATGATCGCAGTGCGTTGCTGATCATTGAAAGCGCGGGCTTTTGCCATCCGGACGAAATCGCCGCCGCTATGGGTTGGCGCTTTATGACCGATGACGAAATCTCCGTCTATCGGGCGGAGGAGGCCGCATGAGCACGCCAGACAACCAGGAGCAACTGGCCAAGATCATGGCCTTCCAGTCAGGCGTTTTCGACCTGCTGGAAAAGTTCATCTGCGATGACCTTGGCCTGATCAACGGTCTGGCCGGTGTGCTGCTCAATTCCGGAATTTGCATGAGCATCGTGCGCCAGCATCTGGCCAAACAGCCGCCCAGCATCAACCCGATCATGAAAGAAATCGCTGACCTCTATGAGCGTCAGAAAGAAGCCTCGAAGGAGTATCTGAAATGAATATTCATATCGTTGCCCGCGCTGAACTGATGGTGCCTGAATTTCCGACTGACCACACTTTTGCCGTTGGCCAGCGCGTGTCCTTCACCGTGCCCGAATGGGGCAGCGCCGAAACTGTCTATACCGGCGAAATCGTCCAGATGTTTATGGCGGAACGCGCCGCCGTGCGCACCGACAACGGCAACAAATATTCCGTTCCGCTGGAAGCCCTCACGCTGGTGGGAGACGATCATGCGGATCAGTAACGCCCAGATCAAAACCATCCACACGCTCACCAACAAGGGCGGCTTGTCCGATGATGATTACCGCGCGCTGCTCAAGCGCGAAACAGGCGCGGCCTCATCACGCGATCTGAACGCCCGCCAGGCGGATCATCTGATCGCCACGCTCCGCGCTTCGACCGGCAACACCGGCCGCACCAAGAGCAACACGGCGGCCGGGCGCTATGCGCCTGTGCTGCAGGCTTTGTGGATCGCCGGGCATAATCTGGGCGTCGTCAAGAATCGCGATGACGCCGCGCTGATCGCCTTCGTGCAGCGTCAGACTGGCGTGAGCCATACCCGCTTTCTGACGAATAGCGAGGATGCGCGCCGCGCCATTGAGGCCCTGAAAAAATGGCTGACCCGTGAGGCCGGTGTGATCTGGCCGCGCGGTTTAGCGAGTGCGGCGCGCAAAATGGCCGTGCTGGAGGCGATTGCCCGACGGTTGGCATCAGTCGGAGTTAAAGAAATTTCTTTGCCCAAAAATTCGACAGCCTGCGACTTGGATGCTTTTGCCAACCGTCTGGGCGAACAGCTTCGCGCCGCACTCGCTAAACAGGAGCACTGACATGCTGCGTCCCATTGCCGCAATCAAGGTCAACCGACCGCTCAAGCCCAACACCATACCGACCAAAATGCCGCGTCTGGGTTGGGTGCGTGTCGATCGGCTGCTGGTCAATGACGATTATCAACGCGATCTGAACCGCAAATCGGAAAAGTTGATCATCAACATTGTCGAGAATTATGACTGGCGCAAATTCAAGCCGCCAATCGTGGCCGAACTCACCGGCGAACAGGCGGGCTGGTATGAACTGGTGGACGGTCAGCACACGTCAATCGGCGCATTCATGCACGGCGGTATTGCGGAAATCCCGGCGCTGATCATCGAGGCCGATCAATTGGGCCAACGTGCTGACGCCTTCATTGGTCACAACCGCGATCGCGTGGCCATGAGTCCGTTGTCGTTGTTCAATGCCATGGCGGTGGCTGGCGACGAAGATGCACAAACCATACTGCAGGTTTGCACGGCCGCTGGCATCACCATTCCGCGCTGTCCGCCTCATAGCGGCGAATATGCCGTGAACGAAACCTGCGCACTGGCGTCGTTGCGCAAACTGGTCGCCCGCCGCACCGCGCGCGATGCCCGCGAAGTGCTGCAGCTTTGTGCCAAAGCCGAAGAAGCGCCGCTGACCTCCAGCCTTATCAAGGCCGTTGATCTGCTGCTGCATGACAAAAATTATGCCGACTTTGACCGCGCCAAGGTTGAACGGCTGATGCCGCGCATCTGGGAATTCGACAACGAGATTGACCAGTTGGCCTATTCCAAAGGGTTGCAACGCTGGCGTGCCGTTGCCGCAGTTCTTTACAACCGCGTCCGCAAACGGGGGGCCGCATGAGCCAGGCGCTGCGCAACCGTGTTGAGGAACTGGAAGAGGAAGTCCGGCAGTTGCGCGAACAGCTGACGCCGGACATCCAATGGCCGCATGTCCTGGGCTTGGGACGACGCAAGCAACGGGCGATATTGAGCTGCCTATACCAACGGTCTCCGCGCGCCATGAGCCGCGAACAATTGTTTCAATCGATATGGCCGATAGAATCGGAAGCCCAAATTACCGTTGTGCAGGTCACCATTTGTCAGTTGCGCCGCAAGCTGGAACAATATGGCGTCACCATTTGCAGCACGAACTATCTGGGCTACTGGATCGACGCCCAAACCGCTGCGACCTTGCGTGACTGGATTGATCGCGGGCCGGACTATGTTCCGCCACGGGTGCAGCCGTGAGCGACGTTTACCGCACCTTGCGCGATCATTGCGGCCATGAAACCGCAGAGGCGGTGCTGCGCGCGTTTGGCGGACTGGAAATCTATGTGCCGGTTAAATGGACGGCAGAATCGCCGCTCAATATTATGGGCGAGCACCATGCCCGCCGTCTGATCGAACTCTATGGCGTTGGCCAGATTACTGTGCCACGATCCAGCCTGTCGCGCCGTGCGCGCACAAGATTGATCATTGACCTCAAGGCCGCAGGTCATTTAACGATTAACCAGATCGCCCGCCAGGCGGGCTGCACCACACGCTGGGTGCGCCGGGTTGTTGAGATTTCCAACCGGATGGATAGCCGCCAGGGCAGTCTGTTTTAAGTTTATCGGAACCGTTCCGGCATTAATCAACATCCCCCTCGCGCATAAAATCCTCACCAACGTGAGGTCAATCATGCGCTTCATTCCGATCCTTTTGCTGTTTCTGTTTGCCGCCTGCTCCGGCGCTCCGGCCCACGCGGGCCTGCTGGAAGCGATCTTTTCCGGTCAGCGTCTGGATGCATCCGCTCCGGTGACCGGCTCCAATTTGCCACGCACCCATTTTGCTTATGCCAGCTGGTATGGCGGCGGCGAACGGCTCAGCCGTCATACAGCCAATGGCGAGATTTTTAACCCGCGCGCTCTGACGGCGGCTCACCGCACTCTGCCATTCGGCACCCGCCTGGTCGTTCGCCACGGTGGCCGGTCAGTCAGTGTGCGCATCAATGATCGCGGCCCGGCCAAATCAACCGGTCGTAGTCTCGACCTGTCGCGCGGTGCAGCCAGCGTGCTTGGCATTCTGGCGCGCGGCTCTGCCCCCGTCACCTACACAATCGTGGAGCGTTAAATGTTCAGCGTCAAAAACCATCTGCTCTGCATCGGCGGGGCATATGTCATGCAGAAGCCGTCGCCCAATCACGGCGGCATCATGAAGCCAACCTTGCTGGTGATGCACTATACCGGATCGCCTTCGACGACCGGGGCAATCCGCACGCTGACCGATGGCAACGCGGCTAACCGTGTCTCGGCTCATCTGGTGATTTCTCCGGAGGGCGTCATCACCCAGCTGGTGCCGTTTGACAAAGTCGCCTGGCACGCGGGCGTCAGCAAATGGAACGGCAAGGAAGGCTGCAACTCATTTGCCATCGGAATCGAGATGGTCAATTCCGGCCTGCTGGGCAAAGGCCCAAATGGCTATTTTGATCGCCTCACCAACAAGCCGGTGCCAGCCAATCAGGTCGTCATCGCCACTCACAAGAACGGCGACGGTGGTGAATGCCCTTGGGAAATCTATCCCCTGGCGCAGGTTGAAGCGGCAACCGGCGCGGCGCGGGCGATCCTGGCAGCCTATGGCATTAAGGAAGTTGTCGGGCATGACGACATCGCCCCGCACCGCAAGATTGATCCGGGGCCAGCCTGGCCAATGGACGCATTCAAGAAGCGCGTTCTGGGGGTTGTCGCATGACACCGATCTGGCAATTGGTCGAGCGCCAGACTTATCGGGTTATTGATCAGGTCAACTGGGGTGCCTTGGGCGATCTGATCTTATCCGCAATTCATACGGGCCGCGCCACGATTGATGACAAGGGCGCGACCCGTCTTAGTCCCAAATATTTTATTCAACTGAAACGGAGCAAGTCATGAATATGAGCACGATTATCGGCCGCGGCAAAACCTTTACCGGGGCACTTCTTCTGGCGGCTGCCGCCATCGCCAACCAATTCGGTATGCTGCCTGCAGGTCTGCATGTGGATGTCTCGGCTCCGCAGGGTATCGCTGAGGCCCTGATCGCCGTGGGTCTGGGCTCGAAGCTGCAGATGCTGATCAATCTGCTGCAGCCGAAAGCCTGAAACCATGGACGATCAGCGCAAGCTGGAAACGGTTCTGGCGGAGGCTGTGGAAAAGCGGGCCGAAGTCCGGATCAAGCCGGTGCGTGATCCACGCACCGGCAACCTGACCTTCACCGCGCAGCTGCTCGGCGAATCGCGCCGCTCCAATCATTTGATTGTCGGCACCATGGTCATCTCGATTCCTCTGGAACCGGATCAATGAGGGAGTTTTGGCCATGATCAAACTGCTGATGTCTCTTGGCCCGCTCCTTCTGGAGATCATTGTCAAATTGACCGGTCTGGCCGCCAGTCGCCAGGCCAGTGCCGATAAAATATCCACCCAGTCCGATGGTGCGGCCATTGCCGAAAATGCCACGCTCGAAGCCGTTAACGGGAAAGCCGATGCTCAAGCCACTCTTGATTCTGCCCCTGCTGCTGACCCTCTTACCCGTGCTGACGAGTTGCGCCAACGGGCCGCTGCCGCCATCGCACGCCGTAATCATTCCGACAAATAGCCCGGACATCTCGGCAAAGCTTCGACCGATGTGCGGCACTCCGACGCAATGGGATGCGCCGCAGATGCTGGCCGTCGCAGACACGCTGGAGGCGCACGCGCAGGAACGCGGCCTGCAGCTTTTGAACAGCGAACAGGTCAGACTGGATCATGCAGTGCGGATTTGCCGGGGTGAACAATAATGGAATGGGGCAATATCGCACAGTTCGGATCGCTCATCGTCGCACTGGTGACGCTGATTTATGTGGTCATATCTAACCGCTCAAAGGCCAGCGCCGATCAGGTGCAGCACATTCTGGAGAAGGTTGACGGCAAGGCCAGCGGCGCGCGCGTTGAAACTCTCGAAAAAGATCATCGGACGCATCAGGATCGCATCGTTGCGATCGAAGCCAAGCTCAATGATTTGCCCAAGCGATCCGACTTTAACCGCCTCGAAATCAGCCAGGCGCGGCTGGAAGCCCATATTGCCGGTGAACTCAAGGCCCTGTCTGCACAGCTGAAACCGGTCACCGCAATTGTGCAGCGGATGCAGGAACTCTCTCTCGAAGAGGCGCGCGAAGCCCGCGCCCACAAGGAATCGGCATGAATATGGAACTCCTCATTCAGGAACAGGCCCGCCTGATCATCTTGCGTGCGCTGCATGATCAGGCCTCCATGTCGCTCAACTCCGATCTGTTGAGCGCGCTGCTGACCGAATTCGGCATCAACCAGCCGCGCGAATGGCTGTTTGAACAGCTGAATTTTCTGACGCGCGTCGGGGCCATTATCTGCGAACCCAAGGGATCGGTGCGCGTCGCTTATCTGACTGATCATGGCCGCGATCACGTCACCCGTGCCGTCATCATTGAGGGCGTCAAGCGCCCGTCGCCATCGTTAGCCAGCATGGGCGTTGAACTGATTTCCCAAAACCTCAAGTCCAGAGTTGGCGAATGACATGGCGCGTGACCTTGCCAAAACCCGTATCCTGCGCCTGGCCTATATCAATGACGGCCTGACCCTTCCCGTCGCGGCTTTGAAAGCCGGAGTTCCGGAGGGCACGGCCCGCCGCTGGAAGCGCGAAGCCGCTGACATGGGCGATGACTGGGATCGGGTGCGCACTGCCCAGACCCTGACCGGCTCCGGCCGGGACGCGGTGCTGGGTCAGGCGGTTGAGGATTTCGTCATCCAGTTCAAGGCGGCAACCGACGCCATTACCCAAAGCCCGGACATTGCCGTGGCTGATCGGGTCAAGATGTTGGCCAGCCTCGCGGATGCTTTCAACAAAACAATTGCGGCGGCCGGGCGCGTCAGTCCAAAAATCTCGGAACTGGGTGTGGCGCTCGACGTGATCAAGCGGCTGGGTGATTACGTCGCCAAGAATTTCCCCGGCGCGGCCCATGATCTGCTGGAGGCGCTGGAGGGCTTTGGCGACACATTGGCAGAGGTTTATAAATGAGCCGTCTGACGCCCAACACCTTCCGCGATTCCATTGCCGACTTCACCGGAAAACTGCGATCGCGCATTGAGGCGGAAGTCTCCGGCTTTCCGACCGACCCCTCAGCGCGGACGGCGCGGATCGCGGCGGTCAAGAATCTTGAGACGGGCTTCCGGTATTTCTGCGAAACCTACTTTCCGCACTATCTGACCAAAGCGCCGAATGTTTTGCATCTGCATCTGTTTGAGGCATTGCCCAAAATCGTGCAGAACAATACGTCGAAGGGCGCGCGCGAAATCAAGATCGCACCGCGCGGTGCGGCCAAATCGACTTTGGTCAGCCAGCTGTTTTCGCTGTGGGTGGCGGTCATCAAGCGCCGCCGTTACATCATGATCGGCATGGACGTTTATGATCAGGCCGCCATCATGCTGGCTGCGATCAAAACCGAACTCGAAGAAAACCCCCGTCTTGCCCAGGACTTTCCCGACGTGGTGGGCGGCGGGCGCGTCTGGCGTGAAGGCGAGATTGTCATGCGCAATGGCGTCAAGCTGGAAGCGGTGGGCAGCCGTCAGAAAGTGCGTGGACGCCGCCATGGCCCGCACCGTCCTGATCTGTTCATTCTCGATGATATTGAGAATGACGAAAACGTCCGCTCTCCCGAATACCGCGACAAGCTGGAAAGCTGGGTGCTCAAAGCCGTATTGAAAGCTGGCCCGGCTGATGGTTCGATCGACGTAGTGATTGTCGGCACCCTGCTGATGAATGACGCGGTGTTGGTGCGTCTGTCGCGGCGGCCGGGCTGGCACACGGATAAGTTCGCGTCCATCATCCACTATCCTGACCGTATGGATTTATGGGACGCCTGGCAGGAAATCCTGCTCAATGAAGGCGAAGATGAAGCCGACGATTTCTATGCCGCGCTTCGCACCGACATGGATCAGGGCGCTGTCGTCAACTGGCCGGAAGAACAGCCGCTGGAAATGCTGATGAAGGAACGCGCCGAAAGTCCGGCTGCGTTCGAATCGGAACGCCAGAACAATCCGGTTTCACAAAATGCGCCGTTCAAGGCTCTGACCTATTGGGTGCAGACGATCCCCAAACTCATCACCTTCGGCGCGCTTGATCCCTCATTGGGCAAGCGGGCCGGTCGCGGCGATCCTTCAGCCATTCTGGTGGGTGGCTTTAACACCAGCACCGGCGTGCTGGATGTTCTGGAAGCCAGCATCCGTCGCCGCCTTCCGGACGTGATCTGCGAAGACATGATCGCCATGCAGCGCAGCCATAAGTGCACGCTCTGGTTTGCCGAGAGTGTCCAGTTCCAGGAATTCCTGCGCACCGAAGTCATGAAGCGCGCGGCCAAAGCGGGCGTGCCACTGGCGGCCATGCCGGTGCAGCCGCTGACGGACAAGCGCCTGCGCATCGAGCGGCTGCAGCCACCGATGGCAGCGGGGCTGATTCGTCTGCACGTTTCGCAAACCACATTGATTGAACAGCTGACGCAATGGCCGGACGGCGAACATGACGACGGGCCGGACGCTTTGGAAATGCTGTGGAGCGGCGCGCTCACCTATGCCGGGACGCCGCTTGATCCAACCACCATCAGGCATCTGCCGCGCGGCGCGAACAATCCTATGAGCGGATACAGACTATGAACGAGATTAAAAAGCCGCCAACCGCCCCGCCGCCCGGACTGATCGCCAATCCGACCAACGACATAACCATACCTTTATATAGCCGAGTGCTGCGACCGCAGGATGAAACCCTGCTGCATCGCGGCGGTGGCAAAGGCATTGCCCTTTATCGTGAGGTGCTGAAAGACGGGCGTGCCTATTCGGTGTTGCAAAAGCGCAAGCGTAAACTGATCAGCCGTGAATGGACGATTGAACCGGCGTCAGAAGCGCGGATCGACAAGAAAGCCGCCAAGCTGGTTGAAGCGCAATTGCGCAATCTCAACATGCAGCGCATCGCATTGGAACTGCTGGACGCCACCTTGATGGGCTTTGCTGTTGGCGAAGTGGTTTGGGACAAAACTTCTGACGGCATTGTGGCCAGCAATATTGTCAAACACGATCAGCGCCGCTTTGTCTTTGACGCAGACCGCAATCCCAAATTGCTGACATGGGACAATCTGGCCTGGGGCATTGATCTGCCCGAACGCAAGTTCATCGTCCACCGGTTTGAAGATTTATCCAGCGATCCCTATGGCTGGGGCTTGGGGCGCGTGCTGTTCTGGCATGTGCTGTTCAAGCGTGAGGGCGTGGCCTTCTGGATGAAAGCGCTTGAGCGTTTCGCCACGCCATTGCCGGTGGCCAAATATCCGATCGGCACTTTGCCTGCCCAGCAGGACGAACTGATGCGCGCCATTGCCGGGGCATTGGTTGACGGCGCCCTGGTGGTTCCGACCGGCACCGAAATTTCTTTTGCCACGGCTGCCGTGTCGGGCACATTAACCCATGAGGATTGGTGCCGTTACTGGGATGAACAGACGGCAGAAACGGTGTTGGGTCAAAATCTATCGACCAATGTCAGTGGCGGATCGAAGGCGGCCGCCTCAACCCATGTGGGCATTGAAGATGAGATGATTGACGGCGACGGCAACATGCTGGCCGCGACTTTGCGCGAAACCTTGTTTGGCTGGATCACGGCTTACAATGCGTCTGACGGGCAGCCGCCCAATCTGGTATTCAAGCGTCCGGCCAATGAACAGGCGGAAGAAACCGCCAAGGCCGCACGGGCGGCGCGCCGTGCCGCCGATCTGGCCAATGTCGCCTCGCTACGTAAGCTCGGCTATGTGCCCTCCGACGAACAGGCTGAACTGGAACAGATCATGGAAACCGATCTGACGCCTGCTTTGGCCAATGATCCGGCTCCCGATCTGACCCCGCCAGCCGATGCGCCGCCCGGCGATGACACGGGCGATGATACGACAGAGTTCGCCAGTTCAGCAGACGGCGATCTGGACCAGGACATCGACACATTGGAAACCCACGTCCAGCCTGAATTTGAAAAGTGGCTTGGTGTGATTCGCGGCGTCATTGATGACCTCCTTAGCAAGGGTGGCGAGCTGCGCGATCTGCCCAATGCCTTGCTCAAAATCTATCCCAATCTTTCGACGGCCAAGATCGCGGCGCTGCTGGGCGCGGCTCTGACCAATAGCGATCTGCGCGGCCGGGCAGATGTTGTGGATCAAGCAAAATGAACAGGGCTGAATTCGCCGCATGGTTTGCTGACGCGCTCAACCAGCCATTCGGGGATGCGATCGACTATCACCGCCAGAAGGTGAACCTGCCCACCAAGGGCTTTAATGATGTCACCAAGGGCGGTCATGACCGGGGCTTTGTCGTCGCGGGCGTTACCAAGGAAGACATGCTGAACGACCTGCACCATGCGGTTGATGATGCCATTGCCAAGGGCGAAACCCTGGAGCAATTCCAGAAACAGTTCGATGCGATTGCGGCGAAGAACGGTTGGCTGCCCGATGAAAAGCAACGCGCCTGGCGCGCCCGGATTATCTATGAAACCAATCTGCGCACATCTTATCAGGCAGGCCGTTACAAACAGATGCGCGATCCCGATGTGCTCCGGCTGCGGCCCTATTGGCGTTATGTGCACGGGCAAACCCGCGAACCCAAAAGCCCGCGCCCCTCGCATCTGGCGCTGGACGGTTTGATCCTGGACGCCACCGATCCGGTCTGGGATAAAATCTATCCGCCGAACGGCTGGCTGTGCACCTGCGGCGTTGATCCGGTTTCAAAGCGCGAACTGAAAAGCTATGGCAAGGACGGCCCTGACCCTGCGCCCGAACTGGGCACCCATGAAGAGGTTGATCCGGCCACCGGCGACAAGGTGCAGGTGACCAACGGCTGTGATCTGGGCTGGGACTATGCGCCCGGCCAGACCTGGGAGCGCGGATTGGTTCCGGCCGAATTGCAAAAGCCTTTGCCCGCGTCAGACAGCGACATGCCGCGCCCGGACAATCTGACGCCGATCGGCGACATTGCCACGCCGATCAAAGCCAAGGCGCTGCCAGCGGGCAAGTCGTCGCAGGTCTATGAGGATGCCTTTTTAAAAGAATTCGGTGCCACCCGTGATCAGGGCGCGATGTTCCGCGACAAGGCTGACAATGCTGTGGTGATTTCCAGTTCGATGTTTCGCACAGCCACCGGCGCACCCAAGGCGAACAAGTTGGGACGCGGCCCTGATCTGCCGCGTCTGGCCGAAGCGATCAAAGACCCTGATGAAATCTGGGTCAGCTGGGAGCCTGACCCCAAGGGCGGCAAGCGGCTGGTGCGTAAATATCTGCGCTATGATCCGACCTCTGGCGGCTATGCCGTGTTTGAATGGAGTAAGGCGGGGTGGAGCGGCGTGACGGCCTTTCCGCCCAAAGCGGGCAAGTCCGCCAAGACGCAGGCCAATTATCTGGAGAACCAACGCAGCGGCGCGCTGCTCTACCGCAGGAGTAAAGCATGAAAGATATTGCCGAGACGGGCGTTGCCGCCGACGAACTCAAACAGTTTGTCGAGCGGGTGGAGCGCCTTGAGGAAGAGAAGAAAGCCATCAGCGACGATATCAAAGAAGTCTATGGCGAGATGAAAAGCCGTGGCTACGATGTGAAGGTCGTTCGCCAGGTTGTCGCTATCCGCAAGACCGACCGGGCAGAGCGTCAGGAAATGGAAGCCATTCTGGAACTTTATATGAATGCCCTGGGCATTGCATAAATAAGGCGACCTATGGCCCGGTCGCCTTGCGCCTGAATGTTTCCGACCCCGGCCATGGAGGCCATTCAAGCCCACAGAATATAGTCTGTTAAAGGGAATTTTTCAATGGACTTGTCCCAACTGGTTGAACTGCGCACAGGCATGAGCAAAGACTCAGGCTCCGCCTTCAAGGAGTTGATCCAGGCGCTCAAAGTTAAAGCCGCCGATCTGCCCGGTCTCTTGAAAAACATTGGCGAGACGGAACTGAAAGTCACCCGCGACCGCTTCACCTCGAAGACCGCGCCGGACGGCACGCCCTGGAAAGACAACAGCCCGCTGACCAAACTGCTGGCGCGCGGCGGATCATTAATGCGCCGCTCCGGCCGCCTGATGGGATCGCTCAACTATCAGGTCGTGGGCGACACATTGCAGTTCGGCCCCAACACCGTCTATGCCGCCGTGCAGCAATTTGGCGCGGTGATCATGCCACGTGCCGCATCAACCTTACGCATTCCCATTGCGGCCGGGATGATGATCGGCGGCAAGCGCACCAAACAGGCGGGCGGCATCTTCGTCAAGTCGGTCACCATTCCGGCGCGCCCCTATATCGGCATCGGCCCCAAGGACGAAGAGGCGATCACAAACACCGTTGAAGACTGGTTCACCCTGTAAAAATGGACTTCAATTTAAAGCCTCGCTGGCGGCACTCAACCCTATGGGAGCGCCATCCATAGCGGCAATTTAAAACCACCCGATTCTAACGCGTTAGAATACCCGTCAGAATCGATTTTAATTTCACGGGCACGGGCCGTTCCGCGTGAGGTTGCGCCGCCCACCTGTTTGAGGCATTGTTGACCGGTTCGATGCAGTCGAATCCCCGGAACAGTTCCGGTATTTTATCCCCCGCCGTTGGTGCCAAATCAAATCTCAATTGCAGTCCTGCAGTGAGGGATTATGAGTCGCACCATAGAGGTTTTCCGGCCCGGCACATTCACGCCAATGAGCGGGCCAGCTGTCACTTTGACGGCTGATGATCTTAAAGCGCTGGCCGCGCGCTATGACGCCGCCCTGTCCCCCGCGCCTGCTGTTGTCGGTCACCCCAACACCGATAGTCCCGCCTATGGCTGGGCCGCCGGATTTGCTTATGACGACACGGTGGCCCGACTGACAGCCGACCTTAGCCAGCTGGAACCGCAATTCGAACAGGCGGTGAAGGACGGCCGTTACAAGCGCATCTCTTTATCGCTGTTTCGGCCGGAAGCCCCGAACAATCCCAAGCCCGGCACCTGGTATCCCAAACACATCGGATTTCTGGGCGGCGCGGCACCGGCCGTCACGGGCCTCAAGCCGGTTGAGCTATCGGCCAATGATGATGGCGTTGTCACTTTCGCCTCTGCCGAATTCAGCGACCCCGGATTCAAAGACGTCGCTTCGCAGTTTCGCGGCCTGCGCGATTGGCTGATCGGCAAGTTCGGGCTGGAGGAAGCTGACAAGGCCATGCCCGCCTGGACGATCGGCTGGATCGATGCCCAGGGCGATGACGACGACAAGACGCCCGGCTTTGCCGCGCCCGTCAAACCACTTGTTAAACCACCGGAGAAAAATCCCATGTCCAATGCCGATGCCGCCGCAGCTGCGGCGCGTGAAGTTGAACTGACGCGCCGAGAGGCGGCGCTCAAAGCGCAGGAAGACAAGCTGCGCCACGATGCCAATGCCAGCTTTGCTGAAACCCTGGTCAACGAGGGCCGCTTGCTGCCCGCCTCCAAGGTCAAGCTGATCAGCGCGCTCGATGCGCTGGGCGGCACCGACACGTCGGCTTCATTTGCCGAGGGCGGTGCGACAATCAGTGCTCCGGCTGTCGATGTCATCCGCGACATCCTCAAATCCCAGCCGCCGGTTGTTCAATATGGCCGCGCCGATCTGCCCGCACAGGGCGGCGGCAGTGCCAGCTTCGCTGCGCCGATCGGGCGCGAAGTGGACAGTGCCGGTCTGGAAGTTCTGGCGAAGGCGCAGGCCTACCAGGCGGCCAATCCCAAAGTCTCTTTCCTCGATTCGGTAAAGGCAGTCTCCAATGTATGACAACAACGTAGTTCTGGCCGACACGCTGCAGGCCTCCGGCGCGATTATCGGCGGCCGGTTCGTCAATTATAGCGGGGCGCAGGCCCATGCAGGTGATCCGGTCTATGGCGTGGCTGCGACCGACGCCCGCGACGGCGATCTTTATGCTGCCTATGTGGCAGGCCGTCTCTCGGTTGAGGCAGGTGCGCCGATCAATCACGGCCAGCGCATCAAGTGCGACGATAGTGGCCGTGCTGTTCCAGCCGCCGATGCTGATCCGGCCTGTGGCCGCGCCGTTTCTGACGTGGTGGGCGCGGGTTATCCCGTGCGCATCGTCCGCTTCCCCGCCTAACCCAGTCCAGCTTTTTAAGCGTTGCGTAAAAGGATAACACATGGCCCCGAACAATCTTAACCTGAATCAGGCGCAGGTCATTGACCCTATCCTGACCACCCAGGCACGCGGTTACGTCAATGCCGCCACCATCTTTGCCGCCCTGTTTCCGCAGGTGTCGGTGCCGCAGCGCTCCATGAAGGTGCTCAAATTCGGCAAGGAGAGCTTTCGGATCATGAACACCCGCCGTGCGCCGGGTGCGTCCACCAAGACGGTGACCTACGGTTTTGAATCCGATCCGATTGCACTGGTGCAGGATGCTCTTAACGCCATCGTGCCGCGCGAAATCGCCCAGGCGGCGCAGCTGCCCGGCGTTGATATGGCGTCCAAGTCGATCAACATGGTGCTCAACGTCGTTGATCTTGGTCACGAAAAGCTGGCTGCCGATCTGGCCAGCAACCCAGCCAATTATGCCAATGGCAATACGATGGCGGTGGCGGGCACTGACAAATGGACTGATCCCAATTCTGATCCGTTCACCCAGATCGAAGACGGCAAGCTGACCGTCGCCGCCAAGATTGGCGTCGAGCCCAACACCCTGGTCATTGGCCGTGAAGTGTTTGCCGCATTGCGCAAACATCCGAAGATCAAAGACCAGTTCAAATATACCGGCCGTGAATCCATCACCGTCGATATGCTGGCGGCCTATTTCGATATTGAGCAGGTCATCGTTGGCCGGGCGGTCTATCTGCCCACCGATGCGCCGGACGATACGCCCGCCACCTTTGTTTGGGGTAATGCCGCCACGCTGGCCTACGTCAACCGCGACGGCACCTACCTGTCGCCGTCCTATGGCTACAGCTACCGGCTCGACGGCTATCCGATTGTCGAACAGCCCTACTGGGACAATGACCGCAAGTCCTGGATTTATGGCGTCACGCAAGAGCGCGCGCCGGTGGTCACCGGCACTGACGCCGGTTTCCTGATCGAAAACCCCATTTGAGGAACCGACATGGCCAAGGCAACCAACACCCAGAAAATCAGCTGCACCGTAGTGCGCCGCGTGAAGCTCGACGGTGAGTTTTACAACAAGGGCGAGAGCGTGGAACTCGGCATTGATGATGCCACCGAACTGGTCAAGTCCGGCGCGGTCACCGTGAAGCCGCCCGCTCCGCAACAGCCGCAGCAGCCCCCCAAGTAAAACTGACCAAGAATACCCGACCCGTCAGGGTCAATGCGAGCTGGCCCGGCAGCTATGAGGGGAAACCCTCCGGGACTTTTTCAAGGGGTAGAGAGCCTGTCCATGATCATCTTGAGCGCAGATGAATTTGTCGAGCGCATAGGCGCACAAGAAGCCGACACAGTGGCGGGCGATGGCCCGCGCGGTGCGCGCCGTCTCGACATGGCCAAGATTGCCGCCGCTGTCGCCTGGGCTGGCGATCTGATCACCGGTTATATCCGCGCCCGCTATCCCTCCGACATTGTGCCGGTGCCTGATCTGCTCAAGGGCTTTTGCGTTGACATCGCTTTCTATCGGCTGCGCTACAAGGCGGGTGACCAGTCCGGCGTCAATGCCGAAGTGCGCCAGCGCTATGAGGATGCAATCGCCCGGTTGCGCGACATCCAGTCCGGCCGTCTGGCGATCGACGCCAACCAGCCCGGCGCAAACAATATTGCCGCCACCGAAATGCGCGTGTCCGTTGCGGGGCATCCGTCGAAAGCACGGGAAGTTCTCGACGGCTGGCGTCTGTCGGTTGAAGGGGCGCAGCGATGATCAATATTTCATCCCCCAGTGCTGCCGTCGCGGCCCAGTTTGAAGCGGCCAAAGCGCCGCGCCCGTTAGAATGGCCCGGCCGCATCGTTGCGGCCCTGGTCGAAATTCTGACGCAGGAAGCGCCGGGCAATTTCCGCGTGGCGGCTATGCCTGACAGGATCGCTGAATTTGACATCGGCGAATATGACGGCGCGATCATCGTCCACTATCGCGGTTCGCGTTACACCGGACAGGCCAATGCCATGGCCGCGATGCTCCAGCGCAGCTTCGATATTGATATTGCGGTTCTGGCCCGTGGCATCCAGGGGGAGACGGGCGCGCCCAATGTCGTCGAAGCCATCCGGCGCATTTTGCAGAACCGTCAGGTCGAAGGATCAAGCCCGCTGGCTCCGGTCGAAGACGGCCTCACCAGTCAGGACGGCCTGATCTGGACTTACACAATCATGTTCCGGGGCCAAATCCCGGCAGTCGGTGGCAACTGGCCACACCCGTCAGAGAGGCGTCTATGAAATACACTTATCACGGCCCGATGCACGCCATCACCATTCGCAACCCGTCAGCCCCGGATGACAAGCCGGAGGATGCGCTGTTCGAAGGCAACCTCTATCCCGGCTGCAGTGTCGATCTGCCGGACACTCTGCCGCTGGTCATCAACTGGGCGGCGCGCGGCTGGCTGATCCCGCAACCCGCCCCTGCCCAGGCCGCTCCCAATGCGCCGGTCAATGCACCGGCCGCGAACGTCCAGCCCGCGCCGCAGGCCGCGCCCGCTGGCAACAACCCTTAAAATCAAGGAGCACCCATGTCGGGAGAAGCCTATCACCACGGCCCGGAAGTCATCGAGAATTTTACGGGCACATCCAGCGTCACCGATGTCAAGGCGGCGATTACCTATCTGCAGGGCACCGCGCCGATCCATCAGCTTTATGATACGCCCGCCAAGCGCGCGGCTTATATCAACAAGCCGGTTGTCGTGCGCACTCTTGCCGACGCCGCCCAGTTCGGCAATGCCGCCACTGCCGGTGGTTATTCGATCCCCGAAGCTCTGGCGGCGATGTTCAATAAGGACACGGATGGCAAGGGCGTCGGCACCATTGTGGTCAACAATATCTTTGATCCCGATGTGCACAAGAATGTTGCCGGTGCGCCCGACCCGACGCAGGTCAGCCCCGTTGACATGGTCGGTTCCACTGATGCCTCTGGCAATGCCACAGGATTTAATGTGGCCTATGCTTGCTATCCGCGATTTGGTTTCTTCCCACGCAAGATTATCGCGCCGCGTTTCACCACGCTGCAGGGTGTGCGCGAAAAGATGCTGGTTGTCGCCAATGATGTGCGCGGCCATGCCATCTATGACATGCCGCCCGGCATGACCAAGCAGCAGGCGATCGAAGCGCGCGGCGTTGGCGGTGATTACAACACCGGCTCCAACCGTGCCGTCATCTGTTTCCCGCAGGTCAATGCGCTTGATCCGGTGACCGGCGGCAACAGCCTGCAGCCTTACAGCCAGCATTTTACCGGTGTGTGGAATCGTCTGTGCTCCCAGATCGGGCCGCACCGTTCGCCCTCCAATCAGGCCATGCCTGATGTCGCCGGAACCGAGACGGATATTTTCTTCCTGCCGCAGTCCTATAATTCTGACACCGATCTGCTGAACGGCGCGGGCATCGTCACCGCCATGACCTATTACGGTTCCGGCATCAAAACTTATGGCGCGCATTCTGCCGCTATGCCCACCGTGGTTGATCAGATGACCTGGCTGCATGGCCGTGCCACTGCCGACGTGCTGGAAGATGCGATCCTATTTTATACGCTGCCCTATATCGACGACTTTGCCTCACCGCAGGTCGTTGACATGGTCGAAGAAAATGTCCGCGCCTATCTGGCCACCAAGGGCGTGGGCGGCGACGGCTGGCTCTATGGCTCCAGTTTCGCGTTTGACCGCCAGCGCAACACGGCGCGGCAGATCGCCAATGAGGGCCGCGTTTTTTACAAACTGTCCTTCGCTGTCATGGGCATCCTGCACCGCATCACGATTGATTCTTCGATCGATCTCAACTTCGTCAACACGGCGCTTGGCCTGCTGACCGCATAAGGAGTTTCACATGGACGCTGTCAAAATCGGCCAGATCACCAACGCCAATGTCTATCTCGACGGCACGGCACTGGTGGGCCGCTTCAAGGATTTTTCGCCGCCCGCCGTCGAATATATGGAGGTCAAGCACGAGACGCTGGGGCAGATCGCCGTCATCTCTTTGCCCGGCCGCACGCTCAAGGAACTGACGGGCAAACTGACGATCGATTTTCTGGACCCGGATTTGTATCCGCGTCTGTGCAATCCAACGGTGCCAATCACCTTCTCGCTCAATTCCTATGTGGATGTGTTTGATTCGGCGGGGCTGAATGCGGCCAACAGTTTCCGGCTGGTCACCATGATCACGATGTTGATCCGCAAACTCGACGGCAAGCCGTTCAAACTGGGCGAGAGTTTTGAAGGCGACGCCGAATATTCGGCGCTGCGCTTCGTGCAAACCCTGTCCAATTCCTCGACGCCGCTGCGCGAAATCGACGTGATGCGTCAGGTCAACAATGTCATGGGCCAGCCGGTCTGGCCGAATTAAAGCGCGTTCCCAAAAAGTTGCAGACTTTTTGGACAGGAATTCGCTCAACGTAAATGGAGGTAAGTCATGGTGGATTTTAATACTCTGGTCGGTGCCCAGGCCGATCCAGCCGCCGCCGATCAGTCGGCAGCTACCCAGGAGGCGAAGCCGACTGTGGTGGACAAGCTGCGCGCGCTCAAAGCCGCCGCTGCGGGTGACACGGAATTTGTGCTGGATGTCACCGGCGTCAAAGTGTCCATGCCCAAATTTGTGCCCTATGCCGCATGGCAGCGTGCCCAGCGTTTTGGTGGCTCCAATCAGGATGTGGTGCAGACCGCGTTCATCACCGCAGTATCCACCTTTGACGGTGAGCGTCTGACGCTGGAAGACTATGCCGAGTTTATCCCGGCCATGGATCATCTGCAGATCGTCGGCACCCTGTTTGGCGGCAAGGCCAAGAATGATCCGGCGGGTGCAGCGGGAAAGTAATATTGCCCAGCCCGCTGAATCATATCCACATGATCAGGCGGGGCTGGAGACATAGCGAATTGATGGCCATGAGCTTGGCCGAAATGGGCTGGTGGATTGATCAGCAATATCGATATGACCAGGCCGAAGCCAAGGCGATCCGGGAGGCGAGCAAGACATGAATTTCCAGTTTGTGCTGGAAGCCGTTGACCGCTTCTCGGCCACCGCCAACAAGGTTGCCGCAGCCCAGCACGCTATGGATGTGGCCAGTGACAAGCGCACGACCACCGCCCTCAAGGCCTCGCATCAGGTTGACCAGGCGCTCAAAACCCAGACCAAAGTAACTGAAGCCCTTAGCACCGCCACCGCCAAATCCGGCGAGGCGGCGATCAAGGCCGGTGATGACATGAGCCGCGCCGCGCAGGTGGCCGGTCAGGCCGAAGCCAATCAGGCTGCAGCCGCAACCCGCGCGGCGGGTCAGATTGTGGCGGCCCAACAGCGCATTTCTAACGCGGCCAAAGCCTCCGCCCATGCGATGCAGGCAACGCCCAAAGCCGCTAACTGGCACAAGGCCGGTGTTGACGCGGGCAATCAGTTTTCCAAAGGCATGACCGGCCACCTGCGCGGCGCGGCTCATG
>Ga0209067_10000446_pt1 | contig 26425 bp, 31 predicted proteins | sample ColStrG_CSR_2013_FD_187199 | JGI IMG/M metagenome (GOLD analysis project Ga0209067, IMG submission 187199) | Freshwater sediment microbial communities in response to fracking from Pennsylvania, USA - Cold Stream Run_MetaG_CSR_2013 (SPAdes)... | ecosystem: Environmental > Aquatic > Freshwater >... | reverse complement strand
GGGACCAACTCAGGGGCCAACTCAGGGACCAACTCAGGGGCCAACTCGGGGGCCAACTCGGGGGCCAACTCAGGGACCAACTCGGGGGCCAACTCTGGGACCAACTCGGGGGCCAACTCTGGGGCCAACTCAGGGGCCAACTCAGGGACCAACTCAGGGGCCAACTGGAAGAAAATTTTGAAGGAACGACGTTATCTTATATGGGAACTTGGTTTGCTGGCCAATGGGATTCTTACCTTTGGGGATGGTTAGAAACCGGACGCAAATTAGGTGTTGTTTACAAGCCTGATGTTGACGCAGCCCTAGATGACCATTGCGAAATATCTCAATCGATTAACTGGTTTTATCCGTTCAATGATTTTTGCATAATGACGGATAGACCTAGGGTTATATCTCGTGATTTGGAAAACAGGCCACATAACGAAACCGGCAAAGCTCTGGAATATTCAGACGGTTCTGGATTTTCAGCATGGCACGGTACGCGAGTTCCTGACCATTGGGTAACTGATAAAGCAACAGTAGATCCATCTGAAATCATCAAGCATGAAAATGTTGAAGTTAGAGCGGCTGGCGCTGCTTTAATCGGCTGGCCAAGAATGCTTTCGGTCCTCAAAATGAAAGTGATCGATGACAGTGGATCTGATGATATCGGCCAACTGATCGAACTGACATTGCCGGGATTAGATAAACCAGGACGGTTCCTTAAAGCACATTGTCCCCGCAATGGAACGATCTGCGAAGGCGTCCCTTACGTTTCCGACATCGACAATCTACCCGTTCAAACTGCTTTACACGCTCAGGCTTGGCGCATTGGAGACGCGCTTTCCGAATACGAACACCCGCTTGTAAGAACTTAGTCTCAACCCAAAAGGAAAATTACCATGAAAAAAATACTTGGCTGCCAAGGAGAAATCACAATCATTCAGATTGATACGCTCCCCGCTGGAATGGAAACAACGCCAGCCGAAAAGATCGCAAAGGGATGGATAATCAGCCATTCTGAAAGCGGACATCACCATTTGCTTACGGGCGGTGATGTCATGGAGCGCACAAGCAATGTCCCACAAGGCATGAAGATTTTGTACGCCATTCTCGCCAATCCTGAAAAGCTCATACAGGACGCAGCAACTCCCCACGGATCGCATAACTTGCCTGCTGGCATATTCGAGTTTCGCATAGCTCGCGAGTTCGACCCGTTCGCAGAGCAAGCCCGCATCGTAGCCGATTAACCACAATCAGGGCGGGTGGTTTCTCAATAAGAGCCACCCGAAGGCTTTCACTTAAAGGATAGAGAATGACACAGATATCAGATGACGTAATTACAGCAGCAGCACAAGGTCGGCTTAGGACCATCATTGAACGGATTGAGCGCCTTGAAGAAGATAAGGCCGTCATTTCGGGCGATCTAAAAGAGGTTTATGCCGAGGCCAAAGGTGAAGGCTTTGACGTGAAAATCCTTCGCCAGATCGTAAAGCTTCGCAAGCAAGACAAAGTGAAGCGTGACGAGTTTGAAGCCCTTATGGATATGTATATTTCAGCCATTGGCGGCCTTTAAAACACAGCGAAACACCTGATTTCACAAGACATTTACACAATTTTAAGGTATGATTTTGGCTATGAGGACGTTTGATTTTTCAGTTAGATCTGACCGCCAAATATGCGTCTCTGAGCTGAATTCAGCCTTAGATTCTGGTGATGAAAAAAGGTGTTTGGATTGGTTTAACACATATCACGAAGCTATTCGACGAGAGCTTCAAAGAGAACCGGAACTTATGGAGTGGGATTATGATTAGAAAGTCAGGAGATCTTGAAGCGTTCCTCCGGGGGGGGGGCACGGTTTGCTTTCAAGGGGTTTTTTCAGGAAACGGCATTGTGCTTACTGCAAATTCAACAGGTGAGCAAGTTCACAAACGGGCGCTATCCGTTTTGTTGCGGAAGGGGATCTGTGGTCCCGTCTCGTATGACATCTGCGGAGATCCCCTAGAGTTCGGAATTTTAGAATGAGCGTGAATAATCAGCAAGTCCTGGCCGAATTAACCCGCGTCAAAGCCTTGTTTCAAGCGCGCTCAATTGCCCTGGTTCTAGGCGCAAAGCCACCACAAACACTTCCCGCAGAGCCCCTTAAGGATCCCAAATGACCCAGATAATTGAAGGCTTCGGAGCCGTAGAGACAGATGAGACTGAAAAGCTTCGCCATCAGGTAGACACCCTCACCGCTCAACTCGCGGCGGCTAGGGAGGGGTTAAAAGCCTACCGTAGCAGTATTAAAGCCCTTTCAGCGACCATGCCGGGTACTAAGGTTACGTATTTTGAAGGACCATTGCGTGACATGGACGCCATTGAACGGTGGCAAGACCTAGACGCTGCCGGAAAGCTCGCAGCCTCCATCCTATCAGATATAGGTGCGGGATGAACAGAGTTGAAGCCGTGAAACTCATGGAACCCGCGATAAATAATGATGACTGCTTAGCGTATCTTTCTTGGAACGAGGCAGTAACTACATCAATCGCCATCAGCATGAAGCGCATAGCAGACGCGCTAACTGGACCAGATGTCACCAGCATGAACCTTAACGCTATACTTTATGAAATCATGCAGAACGGAGTGCCTAGAGCATGACCCCCTCACAAGAACACATTGAAACTGTGGCGAGAGCTTTGGCCAACGATATTCATCAAGGCGGCGACTTTGGTATGACTGGATCATCCGCTTACAAAGCTAGGCCAAAGGAGTTTAGGAAAATGGCCCTCGCCGCCATCCAAGCCTATGAGGAGGTGAGGGAAAAGGAAGTTACGGATTGGCGTGGTCTCCTAAATAGTGTCCTTGAAGACACCGCGAAAGAACTAGGCTGCGACCCCGATAACGAGGCTATTTTACAAGCCATTTATGACCTGAAGAAAAGGGCCCAACCCACTAGTGGGGATGAGCCTGTTAATTGGACTAATCGTCGCCTACGTAGTTTAATAGATGTAGTTGCTACCTATTGTTATGAAGAGCCGACCTTCTTTGACTATGCGCTTTCTGACAAGTTGATAAATGACACACTGTCCCACCCCAAGCCTAACGGGGGTGAGTGATGAGACCTGCCCGCATCCAATTAAAGCGCACAAAGGGCTGGCGGTTACCAGAAAACACAATCGTGGTTTCTCGCCCATCTAAGTTTGGAAATCCGTTCACTATCGCAAGCGCACGTGATGTTGGCTACAAAGGTTCAGATGCAGATCTAGCAGCCATGTGCGTTGATAATTTCCGAGAATGGCTGACAATGCCACTTACACAAAGCTTGTGGTGGGGTGAGAAGTCAGAGGCATCTCGCGAGGCGATCATTACCGGATTGGATAGTTTAAAAGGCAAGAATTTATCCTGTTGGTGCAAGCCGGGAGCGCCTTGTCATGCCGAAGTGTTGCTTGAATTGGCCAACAAAGGGGTAATGTCATGATGCGTAGCCTCAACCTCGAGCAAGTCGCAGTTCGGATTGGGAAGTCTTATGACTGGATGCAAAAGCACTGGCGAACGATTCCTGGATTTCCCATGCCCTTTGTTGGCGCTGCGCCTCATCAACGTCCAAGATGGGCTGAGCCCGCGATAGATCACTTCATGATGACGGCAGGCCTGACCCAGCCGGTTATACCGCCCGTCCCTCCTGCCTCACCCACGAGTCCCGCAAACGATCCAAGACCAAGCCGCATGCAAAGACTCTTGAAAGCTGCGGGCGGATAGAGGCAGATACCTCAAAAGGTGGCTAAAATGGCGAAACGTAAGAAAAGCTCTAAGGCGACAGACAGCCTAGGACTGAGAAATGGCATAAAATTGCGCAACGGTCGCCCAAGGTGGGAGCCCTCCCCTGCGAACCGCGCCGCCGGCATAAAAGGGCGCGATATGCGCGACCTTCACGGCGCCTGGATTAATGACCGAGGACTTCTCACAACACTTGCAGATGCTCGCCTTGACTGGGCAGGACTTTACCGTGAGGCTCTTGCGAAGGATGCCTCAGGCATAGAAGCGCGCGCGAACATGCGTGAACTTATCGAGAGACTTCCACCTGCAATTTCCATGGAAGATCGCCTGAAACGTGCCAACGTCGCGGATATCCTTGAGAAATGTATTGCCCTGGTCCAGCAGAGTGACGAGACCTATACAACGTCGACCAATGGCATAACCGTAAATGACCTGGTCAAATCGTATTTGGCAGCGATTGACTCCGGCGAAGCCGCGTCTTTGTTGTCTGACAATGGTGAAGAAATCCCGATCGACATCAGCGCAAATACAATTCGCCAGTATAAGACGCAACTGAAGAAGCTGGTCACCCGCTTTGATCGGACAGATATCACGACAATTACAGCCGGTAATATGAAGGGCTGGTATGAGCAAATTGCCAAAGACATTTCCATTCATACGGCGAATGTGGCGATCGGCGCAGCTGGCGCAGTCTTCCGTTGGGCTATTTGGAAAGGCTGGCTTACGCCTGCTGAGTTTCCCGTTCAAAAGATAGGACGGCACAAGGCGGCTGGAAGGCGCGTTTACTGGCCCCTGAAGGTCGAAATGGCTTTTGAGGAATGGTGTGACGCAAACGGCTACGAAGACGTTGCCGATGCCGTTGTCGGTCTATGCTGGAGCGGTGCGCGCCAGGTGGACCTCTGCAAAGCCTACACGCATGAGCTTTTGAACTCTTGGACCTATATGCCGCAGAAGACGGCCAAGCGAGGCGTTGAAGCAATGCCAGGCGTAATGCCTCGATTTACGCGTCGCATCGAGCTCCGCAACGAGCGCGCCCGGAGAGACGGCGTATCCTACCTGCCCAACGCGGTTCCATTCCTGTTCAACCCGGTCACGAAGAAGCTGCACAATAGCAATTCAATTGGTACCAGGTTCAGAGATGCACGCCGCGAGGCTGCAAGATCTGGCGAAGAATTGTTCGAGGAGCTGCTCGAGCTACGCCTCCAGGACACACGTGACACATGCGTCACTCGCCTCTTCATGGCGGAGATCCCGCTCGCGAATATCATTCCCTGGACTGGGCACTCAGCTAAGAGCGCTGAAGACATTCTGCGAGATCACTACAGGGTCATACGAGAGGAAGAGGCCTTGGAAACGACGAGGCGCTTCGAGCTTTACGCAAAAGAGAACCACTTAAAGCTATAGAGACGTCCTATTGAGCCGCAGTTCTTCTCTCGATGTGCTTTCCGAGCGATCCAATTAGGACGCCACCAGTGAGAAATCCCTGAACTTTTGAAAGCTGAGCTTCAGTTAGCCAGCGCGTATGCAGCACGCCACCCCAGAAAAAGTTAATTTGACTGGGCATAATCATATGCCAGACCCAAACAGCACCAACGAGCGCAAGCGTAATCGATAATCCTTTCAACGCAAGAAGGGCGATGTCCTCAAAGCAGTCGCGAAACTTCTGGTTTCTGTCATGCTCCTTCTCAATTGCCTCACGTTTTAAATCCCGCGCCGGGCTGCCACTTGAAAGATAGGCAAGCTCTTTAGTCGCCTGCTTTGTATCAACTTCTGCAGTTTCCGCGATCGGCGTAAATTCTATGGCGTCTTCCGGAATCTTCCTGGGCGCACTCTCTTCAATGTCTTCATCCAAACCCACAGACAAAGCTTTAAGCCTTCTCTTTAGCTAGACGCTCATAATAAGACTGAATAAGGTCCATAGGTATGAGGGTTCCGAACTCCTCTGGATCATACATATATTCCCAGGGGCTTCCCGCCTGATGAGTTAAAGTGGACAAATCAAGTGCGCTCTTTTTTCCGTACCGATCATAGACTTGATTGACTAGATCAATTTCATTCGTAGACAGCTTTTCGTTCCAGGGCGCAGAAAGCGGCTTATCGACCGGACTGCTTTTAAAATCCCTGACAGCGTTATAAAGCTTCGGAATGACCGGGCCATATTTCCAAGCCTCAACACGATCCTTTATAAGAGGTCTTCCATATAGACCCAAATTCCAACCATGAGCTATGTAAACTAACTTTAGAAGCTTCATGGGTGAAATTGGCAATTTGTCCAAACGAGCCAATTCGAGAAAGCGGTTCGCTACTGTTCTGCTATCATGCATTTTGTCGCCCTCCTTAGCTTTCGCGTTGCCAATACGATGATTCTAGCACCTGGAGACTTTTGTCACCAGAAAGTTATCTACGGTTTAAGAAATCCAACAAACGTCGAAGTAATTTGGCCACTACGACCAACCAAAGCTACACTCTGCATGTGGTTAGCGAATTCAACCGTGTCAAGCCAGATATAAATACCGTACCGCGACGTCCAGTTGACAACATCTGGCTACCGCTTCGAAAACACCAAGTCGGACGTCCGACTTTAAAAAAGTCGGAAACCATCCCGACAAGTCGGATATTGCATTGTTCTTAAATAAGAAAACACCCGTAGCGATAACTACGAGTGATAATGAATCGTTAAATACACTGCATAAAAAAGTGAATAATTTCAGTACACGTTCCCGTGTTTTCGTCCGACTTCACAGTTATATTATCTATGAAGTCGGATAAAGAATTTAAATGCCGTCAGAAGCTATAATCATCGCACGTGGATTAGTCGGATTAAGCGGCTGAATTCGGACCTTGAAAGAGATTTCATTCGCGTTTCGTGCGGGACGCCCCATTTACCTTCCTCACGACCCTTAATTCCAAAATCTCCTTAAGAGCGCTTCATTTCGTCCCACCACCTTGTATTTTTACAATGTAAGGAGCAAATATTGCTCCAATGGCCGAAGCTACAATTGAATTGAAATTCTCGATAAATTCAACCATGAGGTTTCTTGGACGTAAAAAGATTCCGTTCAGCTTTATGTAATATTGTGTTTCGGCGATGTTGCGTTATATAGCGCGCTCGGACTTAACCCGTCCAATGTGGAGATTGTTATGAGTGAAAAAATGAGAGTGATCATTTTCCAGCAAGCCGACAAATGGATTGCTCAAGGAATTGAGCATGATATCTGCACTCAAGGTGAAAGCCCAGAAGAAGCGATGGAGCGCTTTGCACTTACCATTCAGCTTGAGGACAAAGAAGATGGCGGCGTAAAGCGTATCGCTACAGCGCCGGAATATTTTAAAGAGATGTGGGAAACTCATTCGAACGATGACTTCAAAAATGAGACCGACAGCTGCATCGATTACAGGATAGCCGCTTAATGCCAACCCCTTTCGGCGGCCATCCCAATCTGGCTAAATATCTGATCTGGCTTCGTGATGAGCATAATATTTGGTTTCAAAGTGGTACTGCTGTCGGGAAAAATGGGGGAAACTTGCCCTTGATAAGAATTGTCGGCAAGCTTGGCCCTATCAACATAGTTGGAATGAAGCAGACTGAGTTTCTTTCCCCCAGCCAGGTTGACAATTTAGATCGACGATTGGGAATAAAGTCCCCGTGGGGATTTCCTGAGTATTAAATTTACGTGATAATCAAGTAAACCGAATGGCCCGTGACTTAATTAGTCGCGGGCCATTTTGGTATATTATTTGGATAAAGTGATCGAAATCAGTTTTGCAATTACCGTCGAATATGGACTTCAGGAGCCCTGGTCGAAGCATTATCAATGTAGCTTATGCCAAGGAAACCGACCATTGATATGAGCAAAACCACGACGCCGCCGACTGCGCCAATAAGCCAGTTTCGGATCTCTTTAACAGAAACGCTGACATCAATGAGGGCATCATTGGTTGCCTTTTGCGCACTCGATATGCCTAAATATCGCTCTGCGCAGACCGCCTCATGGGATTCCCTTGCACCGCGCTCTTCAACCAATTGAACATGCAGGCTTGCCACTGTAGGTCTCTCACTCACTTCTGCCCTCCGGTAATCAAATCGACTAGAGCCTTACGTTTCGCCTCGCATTCCACGATAACGCTCTCTTGATTGATACTATAGTTCGCGAGGTCGGCAACCGTCTTTACGGTATCAGGGGACGGAGCCGCGCAACTTTGGAGCGCCATCGGAGGTATCATCAACGGAGGCTGCACTGCCACTGTCTGACAAGCGTTCAAGCCCACTGCGCCAGACATCAATAACATGGCTATAGTCGCATGTCGCAGGGTCTGCGAGGGGTATGGCATTGATATCATTGTGAGCCTCTTGAGCGGCTTGTTGTGTCTTGTCGTGAACGTAGATTAACTTTGTCTCGGTTATGGTCTGGATCTTTTCGGCTTGTTTCACCGCTTGGATTTGGCCTTGGAAAGCTTCAACGGTTTTCTTCTCGGTCTGAATCTTTGAGTGTTCAAATGACCAAAAGAGAGTCAGGACAACGCCCATTAAAAAAACCGCTCCATATCCCAGAAGCGGCTTTAAAAGCTTGATGATAAGGGCTAAAATCATGTCCCCAGACCTAGGGAATAAAAGGCTGGCTTACCTGGTTGAAAGTGAGCTGTAAGACATTGTTGCCTCATACGTGGGTCAAACGAGATATGAACCCATGTTCCCTCACAGATAAGCTGGTCGAACTTTATTCCACTATCACGGATGGTTTGAGCGACCTTAAGAGGCTCTCCGAAGGCAGGACATACGATGTCAGCAGCATAGCCCAAAGTGTGAGCTGAAGTGCTAACTCCTCCGATTCTGGCATTGAGCTCTTGCCCACGGTAACCGCTATTCACTGTCACGGGATTGCCGAGAAGTTCCCTGACAGCATCGAGCCTTTCAGCCGTGTCAGATAAAACATTAGAAACCGCATCACCTGGTGTATTGTTCAGACAAAGCCTAATTGCCGTGTCGCTATGCGTCATCTCTGCAAAGGTGAAATATTTGCTGTTCCATATCATGGCTGACCTACTTGCAAAGGGGCCGTAGAAGCCGCACTAATGGGCGATTGAACCAATGCGGCACTTACTGACGCTGTTGCCGTTGTATTGGTCTCCAAGGCGCTCTGAACGTCTTTTAGAGCGGATACAATGTCACCATTGGCAAGATCAGTTGCAACGGCTTCAATCTGGGGGGCCTTGTGGATCACGCCTGTCAAAAGCAGGACAACGCCAGAGATTGCCAGAGCTACAGGAGCCGGCACAACAGACCCGAGATAGGGCCATGCAATGCCGTATACCGTCAAGCCAGTACCAAGGATGGAAAAGACGCACTTTGTGGCATCAGGAAGGGAAGAAAAGATTTGTTTCGATGTCATGTGATTATCCATGAAAAAAGCCCCACCGGTTAGGGTGAGGCTTGGGTTACTTGGGAATTAAATGGGTTAGTTCGCGACGATCCCAGTGATGAATGGGCGGTTCAAGCTTGTTGGGATCGTGTAGCCTGACGACGTGATGACCTGACCGGTGAGAGTCTGAGTTGAGGCATCATCGAAGGTGAACGTGATGCTATAGGTTCCTGAAGGTGGGAATATCTTAAAGACGTCTGCATCGCGCGTTCCATAACCAGAAGCCCCAGAGCTTGAAGGAATGTAAGATGTTCTTTGTCCGTCCTCACATTGGCCACCCCAAATGTGGATGACCTTCCCAGACGTGAACGTCGCACCGCCTCCCATTTGCATGGTGTTTGAGTTATTTGTGGTCGTGGCCGCTGCCATCAGACATTTTTGCCATGAGGTCGTCAGCGTAAACGTTGTTTGCGTGACCGAGCCATGAAGGATCGTATAGCAATTTATCGTTGTCGTTCCTGAAGGAACCTTCATCCAGAACGAACAGTATTTAGTGGCGGACCCACCGCCCCCGACAGCGTGAACACAATACCCGTCAGACCCCGTTCCTGTAATTTTGGAAGCTGTTGTAGTGCCGTCTGGTGCTACGATATTGTTCGTGACAGCCGTGCCGCTTCCGTTTGTCCAGGAACCTCCGCCAACAGTTGCGGAATCGCCGCAAACATTTGTTCCGGCAGGCTCGATGCATAAGCCATTGTCGCTCATAGCAACTGCGCCGGACGCTATGGTTGTCAAAGATGTGCCAGCCACAACATCGATGTACTTCGCAGCGGTTCGGCTGAAGGTAATGGCCGAGGCTGTAATGGCAGCTGCGATCGAGGCGTAGCTTGACGAGCCTCCCAGCCAAACGCGATTGCTGGCCGTCGTCGACTCCAACTGCCATTTCGCGCCACTGGAGACCCATGAAGGAACTGAGACGACAGCAGCCGTCGCAGCGGATGTGCTTGAGACACTGCCACTGGAATTGATTGCGGTTTCTACATATTCAAGTGTGTGACCGGCATCGCCTGCGACTGGTGTATAGGTCATAGCCGTCGCACCAGATATTGCAGCCGATGTATCGCCCCAGATCCACTGGCCTGTGTAGGAAGACGGAGAGTTCGTATACGACCCATGAGAGGCTGTGAGCACACTCCCTGTCTGGGCGGATCCTGCAATTGTGGGTGCTGAGATGACAGTTGGAGCTGGAAGCGCTGCAGTTGAGGCCGTCGCTGTCGAGCTTGCCGTTCCAGTACCGTAGGAGTTTACGCCAGAGACCTGGAAGTCATAAGACGTCGAATAGGTCAGTCCTGTAACTGTTGCCGACAAAGCAGAACTGGCCGAATGCGTGAACGTCGACCAGGAACCAGCGCCAGTAACGCGGTACTGGATGAGATAGTCCGAAGGTGCCACACCTGTTGTGGGAGCCGTCCAGCTGATAGCAGCTGAATTATAGGTCATCGTTCCGGTCGTGAGACCGGATGGCGCACCAGGAACCCCGGTAAGGGTCGATGCGGTCAAGGTCGACGAGAATGTCCCGGTTCCCGCTGAATTGACGCCTGCAATTTGGAAATCGTAGGAGGTCAGAGGTGTCAGGCCCGTGACCGTTATGGCTGTGGTTGTCTGGGCAGCATGAGAGAAGGTGAGCCACGTGCCCGACCCCGTGACCCGATACTGGACCAAATAATCCGTTGGCGCGTTTCCAGAGGATGGAGCCGTCCAGCTGAGGGGAACCGATGTCGCCGTCAGAGTACCAGCCGTCACAGCTGTCACTTGGCCAGGCGCAACAGCTAAGGTGCTGGCCGTTGATATATTGGAGGCCGTTCCCGTTCCACCAGCGTCAACGCCGCTCACTTGGAAGTCATAGCTTACCAAAGAATTTAGGCCCGTGATGGTCGCAGTCAGCGCCGAGCTTGCTGTATGCGTCCACGTCGTCCAGGAACCCGCTCCAGTGATCCTATATTGAATCAGATAGTCTGAAGGAACGCCGCCTGATGTTGGCATTGACCAGGTCAAAACCATAGAGGATGTCGTGGCACCACTGAGCGTTAGTCCCGGCACTTTTCCGGGAACTGCAACGGCAGACGTCGAACCCGTCGCAGTAGCAGAAGCCGCAGACGTCCCCGTCGTGTTGATCGCTCGCACGCGGAAATCATAGCTGGTATTGGCAGCCAGACCGTTCACTGTGACTGAGGTGTTTGATCCCCCGACGTTTGAGCCTAATATCCATGCTGATGTGCCTGTGACGCGATACTCGGCAATATAATCCATGACCAAGCCGCCCGTAGACGGCGCAGTCCAGGAAAGCGCCATCGATCCAGCCGTTGGGCCACTTGTCGCGAGCGACGAAGGCGCACCAGGCGCAGGCAAGGCAGCACCCAGCCCCAAAGATATAGTAATGCCGCCCTGAGGCTGGCTCATGACGCTGCCGCTTAGGGATATTCCCATCATCTAGCCTCGAAGTAATCAATTTGAGTTGCCGTAACGGATGCCGATCCGCTCACTGTAACCAGGCCAGCTTGACCGGTCGCAGGCAGCGTCGAGTCAGTAAGCGTGCACACCGCGACACCGTCAACCCAGCCCGTGATCGTGTTTCCGGAGACCTGAAGGGAGATAATATGGCTGTCGCCAATCGTCATGGTCGCTGGGAAGTTTTGATATTTGAACAGCGTGACATTGTTATTCCAGTTGATCCCGTCCGAATGTCGGTTGAGTTCATAGGACTGAGAATAATCAGACCAGGCGAAGGCATAGGCGGAGCCTGCCGTGTTTGCCCTGGCATAGACACCCACGATGTTCTGCGTGGCATTCGCTGTGCGGGTTATGACCTGAGAGACCGTATAGTCTGGTGTCGGCATCCCAACGGCATTGAGAAAGGAACGCTCCTGGTAAGCGCCCGTATAGTCAAACAGGCGTCCAGACGAATTGATTTCGTCATCATCGACGACACCGCCGATTCCGCCACCATACCCACCCGATCTTGCCCAGGAGGCGCCGATATCTGGCGTATGGAAAGGAAGGATGATGTTCGCGCTTTCCGGCGTGAAATTGTCTTTGATATAGCCGTTCGTAAGGGTGGCACCCGACACCGGGCTCGATGCGGGGCCAGTCCCTGCAATATTGACCGGCGTGACACGCAGATCATAGCCGGTACCGGGATTAGCACCCGTTAGAACAGCAAAGGTTCCGGGCCCATAGGGCCGCGTAAGTGTCGTCCAGGATCCAGAGCCAGAAATCCGATATTCGACAATATAGTTGATAGGTGCGTCACCCGTTGTGGGTGCGGTCCAGCTGATGCCAACTGCGCCGGCAAGCGTTGTCGTCACTTTCAGATTGTTGACAACGCTGTTGATGACAGGAGCCACCAGGACAACGGTAAACGTGTTCAGCCGATAGCTGCCAAACGAGCTTGGCAAGCTCTCATAGATGCCAAAAGTGACGGAACCTTGCTGAGACACACTTGTGTTCACAGTGAGCGTCGTACCACTCAGAGTGAAATACCCACTTGGATCGATGAGCCTCAAGCTCGAGCCAGACGACTGACCAATGACGGAGGCCGAGAAGGTCAGCGTGCTTCCGGAAAGTGAGCTTAGCTGCAAAGGCTGCAATGTCGGAGCAGCCGCGACCGTGCTCATGATCCGGACGTGATCTATGAAGTGCGAGATGGGCATGGCCGCGTCAGTCGCCGCTGTCGAAGGCCCCGGATAGGTTCCGGCAATGGAATTATCGATGATCGGGAATTGCGCATAGGAATCCATATTGGTTCCCGTCGTGTCTATGGACCCGACCGACAGGCCAGAGCAGCCAAACTCAATGAGGCCTGGAAGCCATTGCACTTCGTAAGAATGGAAGTCCTGGCTCAAATCCATGCCAATATCTGGCCAGATGCCCAGATTATTGGCGTTGCTCCCGCTCTTGGCATAGTCATTCGTATGGGTCGCTCCACGGAACCAACTGGGCGTTTGGCCGATCAGTTCGATCACATCGAGTTCCGTATGCTGACCCATGGAATAGCCGGTACCCGCCTGTGACGGATCTATACCGAGCGCCCAAATCGCCGCCCAACTGCGGTCACAGGCTGGCATTTTCGAGCGCACAGAATAGAGACTGTTCACGCCAAAAGACGCCTTGCCAGCTGCAACGATAGCGCCGGAGACATATTTCCACTTGAAAGTATCAGCAGGGATTGAGGCCAGTTGCTGTCTGATCGGGATCACTGCCTGCACTGAGGACGGAAGGCTCGAAGTCAGCTGCGCCCTGATCTCAAGGCAAGACGGCATGGTATCGAAGTGGAAGGGTCCCGTGAAACCACTAAAGCCCGTCCCGTCACCAAAGTATTGCGGATCTAAAAGCAACTCTTCAGCACTGCCAATGGCTTGTAAATGTGATCCGATAGGATCTGTCCAGTGGACATAGCGAGGAATCCAATTCCCCGGGTCAGCTGCGTATAGGCCTACATTGTGGTCAAAGGTGCCGTAGTTGAACACGTTGGCTGCACCTGGCCTTTTACGTATCGTACTGGCCGACAAGAAATCATCGAAGAAGGTTTCCGTCGTATAGTTCGGGATGAAGGCCGTACCCTTCAACGGCATCGGCCTATTCGTGATATTCGTCTCGGTTCGAAGATCCGCGTCAGCAAGCTTCGAGTCCCAAAGGCTTATACGCCGAATGATCGACGTGGTGCCAGTGAGAACATTTACCAAGCCTGAAAAGGCCAAGGCCGTTGAAGATGTGGCTATAATCCCGTTATTAAGGGATGTCTTAAAGCCCGAGCTATCCCCTGCGATACCGATACGGCTTATGCCGAGGAAGCCGCCCATGCCGACCTTATTGGCGACTTGGCCACCTGAACGGCCCCCATTGATCGATGTCCAGCCTGAGGCTTGCAGGAACGGAACCGAGCCAGCGGAACCATCCGATAAGAGATTTGCAGGCATACTTGACTGGATTTGATGACACTCAAGAACAATCGTCCAACCCGATCCTGCCAGGAGCGTTGCCATAGCGCCGCCGAGCGTGACCGCCTTTGCACCATTGGCATGATATCCATCTGCACTGAGGTCACCTGTGACAAGCCCTAAATCGGATAGCGCAGCCCCAGTATAGACCTTGTTTATGAGGTCCATATCAATTGTTGGCGTTGGCCCCGTTTTGTCAATCAGGGTCAAACTGAGAGATATGTCCGCTACATACTGGCGTACCGGATTAATACTTGTGGCCACGACACGAATAGTCGGATTAGGATTTGTTGAGTAAACAAGCGGATTTGATGTCGTGACGAGATTGCGCCCTCGCCTTCCCTTCAGCGCCACCTGGCCACTATTGTCATATCCCCCGACAAGACTGAAAAACCAGTTGCCAGGAAGATCGATCGACAGAGATCCGATCAAGGTCCCTGCCGCCGAATATTCCGCGACCGAATTGGTGTTCAGCGTGATGTTGCCAACTTGCGTGGTTGTGACGGGCGTGCCAGGGGTCTGGCCGCCGCTGATCGATATGGGCATCAGGTGGCCTTAATAAAGCGTGATGGTGAAATAGGAGACGAGTTGATAATTCGCTGAAGAACTCAGGGTCTCAAGAATGGCGACCGAGTAGTTTCCAGCAGCTACGCCAGAGGCCGCGACCAGTGTCGTGCCCGACAAAACAAAGACGCCATCTGCCGAATCGATCAGCGACAGCGACGAAGGTGGCGTATTTTGGCTTACCGTTGCGGTGAATGACGCCGCAGGCCCCAAAACTGTCGATAGGGCGAGGGTTTGCAAGGTTGGAGCGGCAATCCCCATGGTCATGAGACGGCAATTATCAACGTACATGATTGAAGGCATGGCTGCGAGCTGCGCCGTTGTCGGATTGCTCCAAACCGCATTGTTGATCATCGGGAACTGTAGATACTGATCCATATTGCTGGACGTCGTATCAACATGACAAAGCTTCATGCCCGAAAGGCCGAAATCACAATGGCCATTCGTCCAAAAGGCTTCATAGGTATGCCAGGCAGCGGTCATATCATAGCCGCCCGTTTGCTCTGTGTCGGTGTAGTTAAACCCGTAGCCATTGGCATGAACTGAGCCCGCATACCCCGTGACAGCGGCACCAAATATTTCCAGAATATCGAGCTCGGTCGTGACCCCGTATCGGTAGCCAGGGTAGCCCTGAAGATCAATTCCCAGCCCCCAAAGGGCCGGATGGTTGTAGTTGCCGCCAGGCATTAGGCAGCGGAAGGTCCAGAAGCTATTGACACCGACTTGAGCTTTTTTAGCTGCTATGACGCCACCTGATACGCATTGCCACTTGGTAGAAAGTGCCGCGGATCCATGCGATTGTTGCTCATTGGGAATTAAAGCCTGCATCGCCGCCGGCAGACTCGCGGTTGTCTGAAGTGTGATGGCCATGCAGGACGGTGTATTGAAGTCAATTGGCCCGAGGTACCCACCTGTTAGAGACCCATCGCCACAGAACTGCGGGTCTATAAGTAGCGATCTCTCACCGTTAATAGACTGGAGATGAGATCCAAGGGCCTGGTCCCAGTGAACATATCGTCCAATCCAGTTCCCAGGATCGGCATCGTAAAGGCCAATATTCGCCTCAAAGCTTCCGGCTGACACAAAGGACTGCCCACTTCCTGGCCGTTTACGCAGTGTGCTTGAAGAGGTGAAATCATCGAAGAAGACTTCTTTGGCATTGACGGGGATGAGTGCAGCCCCCGGATACAGCATCGTCCTGTTGCCAATGCTGGAAACAGATCTGATATCCGTATCTGAAAGCTTGGTGTTCCAAAGGCTAACCCGCCTTAGAATGGCCTGAGCCGTCGTCAGAAGCAGAATAGCGCCGCTAAACGTCAAAGGTGTTGAAGAGGTAGCGACCACGCCACCGTTGAGCGAAACCTTTACTCCCGACGAATCCCCGGCAATCGCAAGCCGTGTGATACCGAGGAAGCCTCCCGTTCCAACCTTTGCGTTGCAGGTCGATCCCGACCGTCCAACCGTCGCGTCCGTAAAGCCTGTCTCAGACGCAATTGTAGACGTCGTATCCGCCATGATGATCGAGCCGATATCAGACCCGATACGGTGGCACTCAATGCACACCGTCCAGGCCGTGCTATTCATCAAGGTGGCCATGGCACCCGCAAGGGTGATGTTTTTATAGGTGTTGGTCAGACCTCCGGAGCCTGTTGCCACCCATGGCTTGGGCAACCTTCCCGTATGGATCTGGATTCCGTAGAGTGTTAACTCAGTGGCGTTCTTGCCTGAGACGCCAACAAAGAGAGGTGCATTGGCGCCAGCAGCGACCACATAATTTAATGTGTAGCTACCATCGCTGTTCTTGGTGTAGCCATCCAATGCGGGGTCGTTATAGCCGGGCACCCGCCATGTCGAAGATGTCAGGTCATTATCTGGAGACACATATTGCCAGTTAACCGCACCGGTAAGACCGATTTTTAGGCCTTGGGGATAGCCGGAAACAGGACCAACCCGCACAGAAATGCGGACAAGTTCACCGATATTCAGGCTTCTAAAGGTGCTGACACCGTAGTATCCGCCTCCGCCACCAATAGCCATGATGATCGGCGTGAAGCCTTCTGACGTGGTTGCAAGCGTTGAGACCACACCCCCGCCGCCACCGCCCCACCCGGAACTGGCTGGAGCCATGGAAAAGCCCGTCAGATATTGATCGAGCGCACCAGGGTTCGCGTATCCATCGACACCAAGATCGGTCGTCAATAGGCCAAGATCAGATAGAGCTGCTCCCGTATAGACCTTATTGATCAGATCAAGATCGATCGTGGGCGTTGGCTCTGAATAGGTGACCGGCGTGAGAATAAGCTGAACATCACGCACAACCTGTTTGTAGGGGCTGAGACGCGTCGCGACCACCCGCACCAAGGGTGTTGGGTTTTGCAGATAGACAAGCGCCGTCAAGGTCGTGATGAGCGTTTTACCATCCGCCGCGATATTCACCGTTCCAATGTTGTCATAAAAGTCAACAAGGCTGAATGTCCACGCACCCGGCAAATCAACCTTTAGAACGCCAATAACCGTTCCCGGAGGCGAGAACTCAGCGATCGTCGCATTGGTAAGGCTGATGTCTCCCGTTTGAACGTTTACGGAAGGCGTTCCCTGAATAGAACCGCCATGCAAGTTGATAGGCATTAGTGACCAACTGAAACTGTAACAGGGTGGCCGGTTGTAGCAGCAACAATGGACACAGCTGTTTTTGCTTCACCGCCAGTAAATGAAGCTCCCTGAAGTGGCCCTAGGCAAAGAGAACCAAGTCCATTTGCAGCTGCAGTGATGCCATTAATGGCAATCCAGAGATTTTCAGAGCCGTGCGGGTTGAACACATTAAGTGTAACTCGGGTTGCATCGGCAGCCACCAAGGTCTGCGCAACGCCTCCCGAAGTAATATTTACTGAGCCATCGGAAGATGCCGAAGAATTGAGCGGAACCCCATTACCATCAAGGGCGTTTACTGGATAACCAGATGACATTAGATAACCTCCGCTGAAGCTGAGCCGGTGTAAGTCGCGCAGATTTGAACCGTGTCACTACCGTAAAATGGGAATTTGATTTGATTTGTGGCCCCTGAAACCGTGTAAGAGACAACTGAACTCGTTATCGATCCCGCTAGGTTTTTAGCGTCTATGGTGACCGTTCCGGTGCCAGATAGGGCTAGGCGGGAGATTGATGGAACTGACGTCCAGGTTCCGGAGGGTAGTGGTATTGGGGCATTTGGGGTTGTGGAACTACTGCTAGAACCAACTCCCAACTCAGACGCCAGGTCTGTTGTCGCGGCCAACGCATCCATAATGGTGCACGACGCATTGAGAAGGTCCACCTGATATCGGGCATCCTTAAGATAGGGCCCAAAGCTTCCTGACGATCCACTATAGATCGTTGTAGACGTCGTGTGGCTTTCGGCATCAGTGATTTGAACTACGGCCAACCCACCAGAATTTACGGCGACGGTGACAAATCTTCCCGATCTGATGTGGTTTGTATAAGTCGGGCCGTTAACCGGAATGCTTATTAACATTTGAAACCTTCGGGCATAAAAAAAGCGCCCCGAAGAGCGCAGAAATTGCTATATGTTTTTAACTAGCTTGCAGGTGTAACTGGCGAGGCATGTACATCTTCGAGCTTGTATCTCTCAAGAACATCTGGGTCGGTTGAGGTAACGTCATCACCAACTACCTTGCGGCAAGCATTGTAGATTGCCAAGGAGCGCCCCTCCCTACCTTGCTCGTGCCAGCCGTTGGAAAAGACTATAAAGGCTACCGAGCCAATATTCGGGGCTATTTGAGCCTTTAAGGATTCATCACCCTGAACCATAGCGGCATAACCAGCCTCCATGCTATTGACCAAGCCGTCAACAGGAGATCCAGTTAAGGCCGTCGTCCATCCATCAGATACCGCCTGAGAAACCGAGCCTTTTATAGTTTGGTAAAGCGTGTCTGACTGAAATTTAAGCGGGAAAATCTCAAGATTTTGAGTTTTAATTGGCATTTCAAGACTTTCTCGTAAGAGTTCCGGTGCTGTTGGCGGGCGAAACAATCCAGTTGTCAAAAAGGTCGTAAGGTATTTCCGAAACCTCTATGTAGGCTCCAGAAAGTTCTACTCCTGTTCCTTCAGCGGCCTTAGTGGGGTGGCCGGTTGTGTCAAATTCAATAATTTTCATAGGTCAAGACGTTTTGTTGAAGGCTTTTAAGGTCATAATTGGGTTGGCACAGACAAATGGTCCAGTTGAGCCGCCGCCACCTCCAGTCGCCGCCGCACCATCAAAGGTGATCCTAATTGTGTTTGATCCCGATGAGGCTATGACGGCATAATAAACGGTAGCTGTCGTATTAGAGTTTGAAGCGCTGATTACGCGGACTTGAGTTCCGTTTAAATAAACCCTGAAATTATAAGCCGTTGCCGCGCCCGTGCTGTTTTGCACGTAGCAATTGAATATAACCTCAAGCAATCCCGATGTAGTCAGTGAGACTGTTTGATTGAACACGTCCTGCTCGGTGCCGTTTCCGACCACCGAACTTGCGTAATAGATCGTCGCGTTAAGCGTGCCGTTGTTGCTGATATGTGTAGCGCCAACGGAATTGGCATCGATTGTGGAACTGTTGACAGAGTTCTGAGTAGCAAGTCCACCTTGTCCAGTGAAACCGGCTGCCGTACCTATGCCGGTAACAATCAGGCTTTCAGTAACAACTGTGGTGCCGTCCGCCCTGACAAGGTAGGTTAGGCGTTGATCCGTGACATATCCAGACCCGAAACCAAGTGTATTTAGGCCAGCTATCGATCCGAACCCGGTAAGGTACCCAGAGCCAAGAGCCAGGCTGCTTTGACCGGCCACTGAACCGAAGCCAGTCAGGTAAGATGACCCATATGCAATACTGTTTTGTGTAGCTAGTGCCCCTTGACCATAGAAGCCCGCTGATGTGCCCAGTGGGGTGTAAATACCGCCATCAGTCAGAAAACCGTAAGAAGAGCTGTAAAGTTGGCCACCAGACCCTGTCTGAACGTAATTCCGCGTTGCCAATCCGCCTTGGCCATAGAAACCAAGTGAGTTATTTGAGCCTGTAACATCAGCGCCAAATTGTGCCGGCTGAAGGCTATCGATTGTCGCGCCGTTTTGATAAAGCGCACCATTCGTGGTCTCATCAGAAAAGACGGTGTGAACTGCGTTTGCTTCGAATTTCAACCTGCGCCATGCGGCGTTGGAATTGGTCCAAGTTCCATTGCCCCAAATATCCGTGTGAATGCGCGCATACGCTGCAGTGGAGGGAGATGCAAACCCATCTTGGAATATTCGGACCCAGTTACTTCCGTGTTCTAGTGCGCAAACTGGACCATAACTAATATGTGCATGGCTAGAATCCAGCCATTCTGCATAGATCCTGGCTTGAGCAGTGGTCCCCGATGTTAGGGCTATGCCACCGCTGAAAGCTTCACCAGAGATAGAATATGTATTGCTTGGATAGCATGGAACATCTTGATATTGGTCAACACCAGTTGCATTGTTCCCACTGCTGACATCCCAGAAGGGACCTTCAGCAGCCGAAAGGACAATGGCGTTGAACCCTGGCCCGAGATGCTGTGTCCACTTCTGTCCACCCAATCCACCTGACGGGTTGAAAATTAGGTTCGCTGTAGGACTTAATACGGTAGACAGTGGCGTCGATGTTGTAGCCCAAGGACCTTGGCCAATAATACTATCAGCAATGATATGGGCAGACGGCGCGGCACCTGGATCAAGAACAATCGTATAAGCCGAAACGGAGCTTAAATCCTGAATTGACTGGCCGTAAGCATTGTAACTCAAGAATTTCAAATGGACCGTAGAGCCCACCTGAGCGGCAGTGTATGGATATTTGTAAATGCTGTCATCGAGACGAACAAAGGTTGCGCCAGATGAGTGCGCGGCAATCGTCGTGGAAAATCCACCTCGGCGAAGGTAGGTTAGATTGTAAGTGTTGGTGCCGGTCAGCGTCGCGGTTGCGTACGAAATAACCTCATCATCAACCAGAGCCATAGTCGCGTAAGCGTCTGCGGCAGTTGTGGACGTTGATAAAAGGGTACCAAGGCTGTCAGATAAGTCAATAGAGAGCGTGTCAGAAGTGTCAGGATCTGCATGGCTCGCAAGAGAAGCCGTGAGAACTCCATACTTTGCAGGAGCCTCAATAATGCCCTGTCTTGTGTAGTTTGTTCCGTCTAAGCTGGCCCAGACTTCACATCCGCCCCAATTTACTCCGCCCGAGACCGCAAGCCACATTTCCATGCCGTTTGCAGTTGTGATCGTACGTGGTGGGTTAATCAGGATTGGACTTGAAACGTTTCCCGGGTAAACATCATAGTTATTCGCAACTGCTAAGGGGCCCTGACGCGTAATAGCCGGTGCGCTTGATGCACCAACAAGCATTTCCTCCGCTTCAATTGTCAACTCGCCAGTGGTTGAATCCTCCTGAACAGAGGTAACCCTCACAAGCTTTGCGTTTAGGCCAAGATATGTATCCGTTATTTCAACCAGATCCATTGGCTCAAGAAGGCAATAGCTTTCTGGCAATGTGAATTTGAAGGTCATAAGCACGTTACATGTACGCTGAAGAATAACCTGAGCCAGCGATGCCGCGACAGATGGAAGAGTTACGCACTTTAGGCTTATTGGGTCTTGTTTGCGCTCACCGTACTGATCAATGCTAGCCTGATCCGGAGCAGGCATGATTGATGAATTGTATTGGTGTGTCCTGTCGTAATATTCCAGCTGGATGTAGTTATACGCATCAGCAGGAGCTTTCAACATCACCGTAAGTGGGTCTTCGTCCCTCTTTTGGGTATAGTCGTCGTCAGAAAGGGAATAGACAGGCGTAAGATTTGGAGTGAAGGTGACTCCATTGGCCGTTCTTGCGGTGTCGGCATAGGGCCTTATCTTAAGAACGCCCTCTGACCAGTATGCATCGGCATTTGAGGCTTGCAGGATTTCTTTGAGGAAATCAGATGCCGTGCGCTGAGTGTCTAAAATCGGAGATAGGAAGAAATTGTAAGCCTGACATGCAGACCTGTATTCAGTGAGGTCCCCAATGACACCAGATGGCCATTGTGGTAGGCCGTAATAGGCATTGGTGAGAAAATCGGTGATGATGTCAGCCGGGTGTGCTTCATCGATCGTAGTTCCGCTTACTGTGGCACGAATAGGCCATGTTACCGCTGCCGTGTGGTTCGCAAGGGTTGCGGATGAACTTAGGCCATAATTCAGGGCATAAAGGTACGCTGTCTGCGAATAACCTAGGTGTTCAGACCCATAGGTGAAGCTTTGAGCAGCTTGTCCTAAATTACCGGCTGCAAGTGACAGTCCGGCGCTTTGGAGCGCCGTTGTGGATCCTGTATTGATCGCCGACGCCAAGTTCGCAAGTGTCGTGTAATCAGCTGCCATTGCCGAATTACCAGCAGATGATAGTGCAGATGCAATTGAACTAAAATGCGAATGGAGGTTGCCGTCAACGAAGTGGGAACTGTCTTTGAAGAACTCACTTATGCCTGGGATTGGTCCTTCACCAACCGCAAGATGCACCGATGCTGCGTAGTTATAAGTTTTTGACTGATTGCCACCCTTGCCGCCCCCAGACGCCTTGGCAGTGGAGCTCTGAAGCTGTCCCATCCAAATCGCATTGAGTGAGACGCGGCCAGTTCCCCAGCCTATTGTAAGTGGGACACCATAGGTCGATGACTGTACGGCAATATGGTTCAGCCGGGTCGTTTTAACACTATTACCGGCCATTATTTACCCCAAAGCGTGAAGGCTTTTACGGCCTTCCTGCTCAAATCGCAGTCTTGTTTAAAATTAGAAATGATGACGCCATGAGGTTCCTGAGCATGGATTACATCGGTATGGGAAACCACGATGGCGCCATGGCTAAACGTCCTTCCCCATTGCCAAATCAGGAAATCACCAGGTTGAACCTGAATGGGTGAAATCTCAGTTGCGTAAGGCCTTACCCATTCAAGATAAAGCTCTTCATCGCGATGCTGAAACCACTGCCGGTCGTAAACGGGCTGTAAATCCGGAACTAGACCAACTGCACTATAGACTGCGCATGGAAACTGAGCACAATCCACACCGGCGCCAAGAACACGCGCGTTTGCATGATATGGTGTTTTAAGCCATTTCATCGCCTCTGATACAACCGCCTCGCGAGACATTTTCTAAAGTGCCGTCTCAGGGACTGGAACGAACGGGAAGCCACGATAATGTGCTAAATTGCTGAACTTTGAAGAGCACGTCCCCTCTTGTCCATCACAGCCAGGATAGATCGTGAATGTGTCGCCGGTTGCTGGAGCACTTGGCAACGGCTGGACGAATTGCAAAGCACCAGTGTGGCTGGAAACCTTTACAGTGCGCTGTAGGCCGTTATTTGATCCCGACGTGAAAACGATCTTGCCAAGGCTAAAATAGCCGTCCGCCTGAGTAAGGCTTGAATTGATTGCGTTTGCGAGCGGTGAGGATCCAACTGTTCCGGAAACCGCAAAAGATGATCTCGAAAGTGTGCACCCAACGTCAAAGAGCGTATGAAGGCACGTGGCCTGGATCACGTTTGTCGGCATGTTGACGTTGAGTAATTCAAGCCAGGGTGCAGCCGAAATAACCGCCGAAGTGCGGGTTAGTGACGTAATAGCGCTGAACTGGCCGGAGAAGCGTATCAGAGTACCAGTAGGACCTGCGGAGGACATTGCGGCCCATGTCGGAGCGTAAGCGCGCTCGATCTTGATAGATGCGCCGGCCAACGCATTCGCCCTGACTGCTTTCAGGAAATCAGTGCCTGCCATCTGATCGGATGAATCAGCAAATATTGTAAGTTCAACAGGATCAGATTGCAGCCCAACAGCAAGCTTAACACCGCCATCCGAAATCTTGAGGCCTCTGGTAAACGTATTTCCGCCCCATGAAACGGCCCTATCGCCGCTACAGTACCGATAGACAGCTCCGCCAATGAGCGTAAACGTATAAAGATCAACGCGCACGAAATCCCCGGACGTTATTAGCGTCCTTAGCGCAGTGGTTACGGTTTTCATAATTATGGCTTCAGAGAAACGAACTTAAGACCCGTCGTGCTGAACAGGTCGTGAGTTATTTGGGTCGTGTCCATGGTGTCGATATCGAACCGGCAAACGTAAAGGAACCCTCCGGACCACGTGAGAACTTGCCCAGCCGTCGGTGCCGTCGAGAATTGAATTACGCCCCAAGGGCTGACGGTGAAGGCCGTTGTGGACACGCCATTGATATAGACGGTGGGCTGTAGATAAAATGCATATACTGGCTCGTTGAAGGCGTAACCAGAACCTGCCGCAAGCGTTCGGGTGGCTTGAAACTGAGTTGTAGTTCCATCTCCAGTTCCAAGCGCTCCACCAGACACTAAGTTGTCAAAAGGATCTTGAAAGAACCATGCGCCGTACCTTCCGCGAGCCGTAGCGAAAAATCCCCACAAAAGAGTGAGTTCAGGCATGGTAACGCGGTTTCGTATCGCCTCATAACTCAGATCAAAAGCCCACTTAGGCCCAGACCAGTTGGAAATGCGAACTTCGCGACCAGAAGCAACGTTCTGTACCGTCGTGTTCCAGGTGGGTGTCTTTTTATAGAAGCCCTGCCCCGGGAGAGCTGGAAACACGTCGGCCGCCGTACTGATTGGAATTTCAGTAACGACCCAGCGAGAGGGAATAGATGACATTATGCGAAACCTAAGTCCCTGGCTGAAAGATGACCGTCGCGTTTCGCCTTGACAATACGCCTTGCAAGATCGGCACCACTTTCACCTGCTGACTGGTGGATGTGGTAGTGGTCGTCACCGTTGCGCGTGCTGGTGTTGCTATTGTTTGTGGTGTTGCCACCGCCTGCAAGCATGTTTCGCAGAGGTGTCGCGAACTTCTCAGGAAGAACCATTTCTTTTTTGTGCAAAGTATATCGATCGCCATCATTCGCGACCTCACCGACACCATCTCTAGCAGAAAAGGCAGTCAAACCACCTTCAACAGCCATAACACTACCGTAAGCCGTAGCCGCTGCAATAGGAGCCAAGACAGGGCCGACAACAGGTATTTTTGCAACCGATTGGTAAACCGAGGCAAACGCGGAAATGGCGTCGTTGTTGATTTGGGCTAACGCTGCTTTAAAGTTTATCTGCCCAGTTTCAACTGCGGACTCTTTATCGGATAACACCTTTTGCTGGTTGCCAACAATGTGAGACAGGACCATACGCTCCACCGCTTGAAGCGTGAAATCGAGCATTTTACGTTGGGCATTAATCCAAACGGTTTGCCAGGATGTTGTGCGCTCGATCAATCCTTCCGTCATGGTTCGGAAACTATCCAATATACCTTTCGCCGCAGACCTGCAGGCCGCCGTTTGACGAGCCAATGCTGCGTCAGTTTCCTTTTGAGATATTGTGGCTGTATTATGATCTATCGCTTGAACTGCGTTGGCGTAATTCTGACGCGCCTCTAGCATCTCATTGAGGGCGCGCTGCATACCTGGCAGATCCTCACCGCCATCCTTGTTCTTCGCCTCGTTGTAATTAGTCAGAGCATGGCGAAGTGAGGCGTTTTCATCTGCAAGAGCTCCAGCTTTAAGTATATCAGCCCGCTTTTTGAAAAGGTCCTGTAGGGCCGCTAAATCTGCTGTGTTGTAATTTTTCGTTGATGAAAGTTTATCTTGCAGAGCCTGAATTTGGATATCTAGTTCGTCTTTTTGACCATCCCTGATATATGCAGCTTGCTCAAGCTGAAGCTTTTTGATGCCGTCAGCTTTAATTTTTTCGACGTCATAAGCTATCTTAGCCTGCTTATCCGCTTCTAGATTGACGGCGTTATTGAGCCTTATTTGCAGTGAAAGGCGCGCATTTTCCTCTTGCTGCCAAAGCCTTGACCCGGCTTTCGTGCCGCGATTAATTGCGTCTTCCTTTTTTTGCCAGAAATCGATCTCAGCTCGGAGCTGATCCTCTTTTGACTTCCCGTCCATTGATATGATAAGCTGATCAAGTTCGCCCTTTGCCTTGGCATACTGAGACATACCACCAGCACCAGCGGGGCCATCAACCTTCTTCTGGTCCTTTTTTATAGCGAGGGTTTCACTTTTTATGTCATCTTGGTTGGCAGCTATTTTCGCCTGCGCGTCGATTTTCTGCTGAGCAGTCTTAGCGCTATTGTACTCAAGCGTGGCTTTTGCCAAGAGTTCTGTACTTCTAGCAAGGTTCGTTTGATCCGTCTGAAGCTGAGTTACGGTTTTTCCATATTTTTCATGAAGCGCAACCGCATCAGCAGTGTCTTTGGCAGCTTTAGAGTCTGCATCCGCCTTATCCTTCTGCTGTTTCAAAAGCTTCTGTTGGACCTGTATTTCGGCTTCTGCAGCCGCCTTTGTCATCAGAATGCCATTTAAGTAGAAGTCACTGTGGCCTTTGTTTTGAGGCGCGTCGATAGCGGCTTGAAGTTGGACGATTTTCTCTAACGGCGTTGCACTCCTACCCATCGCCTGGGCTTTTTGTTCAAAATTAGCCCAAGCATCTCCAAGAGCCTTGAACATTTGGGCAAGTTGGCCCGTGTCCGCCGTCGCCTTCTTTAGGTGGTTATCCATCTCCTGAAGGGCTAGGTTCATAGCGCCCTCTTCATCTCCAGCAGCCTCCATGGCTCGGATATGAAGCCATTGAGCCTCAGTCAGGAAGTGTTGTTGTTCATTTAATTTGGCGGCTGACTTTGCCGTGTCGTCGGTAAGCGTCATCAACTGCTTGAGGGCTTCAGCAGGCTTAATAC